>Ga0247818_10000016_pt1 | contig 94094 bp, 59 predicted proteins | sample 13C_Glucose_Day1_FD_192424 | JGI IMG/M metagenome (GOLD analysis project Ga0247818, IMG submission 192424) | Soil microbial communities from agricultural site in Penn Yan, New York, United States - 13C_Glucose_Day1 | ecosystem: Environmental > Terrestrial > Soil > Agricultural land | place...
GCAGCAGCCGCCATGGCAGCAACGCAAACGCGTTCCCCGTTTTACGACTGCTGCGCAGCCGAACGCAGCCTTCGGCAGCTGCTACACATACTGCGTCGACGAATTGATATGAACTGCGCGCGCGCCCATCAGTCGCATACATAAGCCATTCGGATTCAGAGGAGTGAACGTGACCACCCATTCCAAGTCGCAGACGGCCGAATCGGTGCCGTTGACCAGTCCACCGGCCATTCATCGGATGCGTGTGTTGACGGTCAATACGCACAAGGGATTCACCGCGCTGAACCGACGTTTCATTCTCCCGGAACTGCGTGAAGCCGTGCGCAGCACCTCGGCGGATCTGGTTTTTTTGCAGGAAGTTGTCGGCGAGCATGATGGCCACTCCTCCCGCTACAACAATTGGCCGCAAACCTCGCAATACGAGTTTCTGGCGGACAGCATGTGGAGCGATTTCGCCTACGGCCGCAACGCCGTCTACCCCGACGGCCACCACGGCAATGCCCTGCTGTCGAAGTACCCGATTCGCGAATACCGCAATCTTGATGTATCCATCACCGGCCCGGAGCGTCGTGGCTTGCTGCACTGTGTGCTCGATGTACCCGGGCATGCCGAGGTCCACGCGATTTGTGTCCATCTCAGTCTTTTGGAAAGCCATCGCCAATTGCAGCTGCAGTTGCTTTGCCAATTACTCGAATCCCTGCCTGACGAGGCGCCTGTGATCATCGCCGGCGATTTCAACGACTGGCAGCTGCAAGGCAACGCCGCCCTCGCCCGTCGCGACTATCTGCACGAAGCCTTCGAACGCCACCACGGTCGCCCCGCCAAGACCTACCCGGCACGCTTTCCGCTGCTGCGCCTGGATCGGATTTACTTGCGTAATGCCAGCAGCCACGACCCGAAAATACTCGGGAGCAAGCCGTGGACACACCTGTCGGATCACTTGCCGCTCGCGGTGGAAGTTCGACTCTAACCTCACAAATGCTCTGTTTTAAGCCTTACCTGTCATTTGTGTCAGTAGTTTCATAAAGCGCGTGCTGCTACGGTCCCTGGGTCCGTAACGATCTTGTTACGAACTTGAGACTTACCGTAGCCGCCGTTGCCGAAGATGCCCAATACGGGAATCAAGCTCGCTGATGCTGTCTCGCAACCCGCGCTACCCAAGGTTTCTGCTGCCTTGCCACTTTTGGCTGGACGCAGTTTTGCCACCGGATCACACGCGGGGGAACTTGCATGACGTGGACTACCGACCTGCCCAAATATCGTTACAGCGCCTGTGCCTTTTCCATCTGGCTGTGCATCGGCTGGACCCCATCCGCTCAGGCGGCATGCACCTTCACTCCCACTGCCGGTAACGACACGCATGTGTGCGACAGTGGGACCGGCGTAGCGCTGAGTGATCTGGCGGGCAACAACACCTTGAACCTACCCGTCAATGGCACCGGAACGATCAATGGCAACGTGACGTTCGGCGCCGGGACCGACACCATCAATATGGATTCCGGTCGAATCGTGGGCATCGTCAACCAGGGTGATGGCGATGATGTTTTCAATATCAGCGCCGGTCAGGTGACGGGTGCCGTCAACCAAGGCAATGGTATCGACAACTTCACCATGACCGGCGGCACTATCCAGTCCCTGGCCCAAGGCGACAGCCGCGACTTCTTCCTGATGACCGGCGGCACGATAGTCGGTGCTTTCGAGGACGGCGACACCGCCCGAATGACCGGAGGCACCATCGGCCGGGTCGACATGAAGCTTGATAACAATCTGTTCGACCTGTCTGGCGGGCAGATCCTTGGCAACCTGGTCACCGGGTTCGGCACCGACACCATCATCGTTTCCGGCGGCAGGATTGGGGGCAACATCAGCGTCAGCGGTGGCAACGACAGCATTACGGTCACGGGCGGCGAAATCGTCGGTGAGATCCGCGCCAGTACCGGCAATGACACCTTCGTCTGGGACGGCGGCGGCATCATCCGATCAGCCATCCTGCTGGAGGACGGCAATGACAACGCGACCTTGCGTAACCTGACCGAAGCTTCACTGGCCCAAACCCCAAGCATCAACGGCGGCAATGCTGTCGATCTGCTGACATTCGATCACACCACCTCGGCCGGTGCCGGTCGCTACATCAATTGGGAAACGGTCAACCTGAGCAATGGCTCGCAGTTCGACGTCGACGGTCACTTCGTGCTCGGCGACAGCACCTCTGGCAACGGCGTGTTCAACATCGACAGCAGCAGCGTCATCACGTCGACCCAAGGCAGCATTACGCCCTTTACGGCCGGCCAGCTTGCCACGCTGAACAACGCCGGGATCATCAACCTGAGCAGCGGCAACACCCGCACCAGCGACACTCTGACGGTGCAGGGCAATTACGCCGGCAACGGCGGCCAGTTGTTCTTGCAAAGTACGCTGGGCGATGACAGTTCACCGAGCGACAAACTGGTGGTCAACGACGGCACCTTGACCGGTACCACCGCGATCACAGTCAGCAATCTGGGCGGTGCCGGTGCAGAAACCCTGCAAAACGGCATTCAACTGGTTCAGGCCCAAGGCACTGCTGTCAGCAGCGGTGACGCTTTTACCCTCAGAACGCCGCTATCGGCCGGCGCCTATGATTACGTGCTGTACAAGGGCGGTGTCACGGCTGGCAGCGAAAACAGTTGGTACTTGCGCTCTGCCGCCGTGGCGGTGCCGCTGGTCGCGGTGCCCAACCCTGACCCGACGCTACCGCCGATTCTGGTACCGCTGGTGGCGACTCCAGTGGCGGCTGCCGGTAGTCCCCCGGCGCCGGTTCCTGCGCCCGGATCTGCACCGATCCCTTTGTATCGCCCCGAAGTGCCTACGTGGTCAGTGCTGCCACCCGCTGCGGCACAGTTGACCCTGAACGCCCTCGGCACCTTCCACGATCGTCAGGGCGACCAGCGACTCCTGACTGAGACGGGTGTCTTCGGTGCAGGATGGGGCCGGGCCTATGGCAAAAACTTCGAGCAGACCTGGGCCGGTACGGTCACACCAAAAATCGACGGTTCGCTGAATGGTTTCCAGGTCGGCAATGATCTGTTCGGCTCGCAACTGGCCGGCGGGCAAATCCAGCGCACCGGGTTCTTCATCGGCCACAGCCGCTTGAAGGGCGATGTCGATGGCTTCAATCAAGGCTTCGAAGACAAGCGCGCCGGCAAAGTGGAACTTGAAGGCGACAGCGTTGGGGCTTACTGGACGTTGACCGATCAAGACAATGCCTACCTCGATGCCGTGGCGATGTACACCTGGCTCAGCGGTGACAGCCATTCCGAACGCGGCCTCAAGCTCGACAACGATGGGCACGCCCTGACCCTTTCCCTGGAGGCCGGGTATCCGTTTCAAGTGGCGAACAACTGGGTGGTCGAACCCCAGGCGCAAATCATCCATCAACGAATCGAGCTCGACAGCCAGAATGACGGAATCTCAAATGTGGAGTTCGATTCCGACCCGTCCTGGACGGGGCGGATGGGCGCGCGTCTCAAAGGTCGCTACGACGTCAGCGGTCTACCCCTGGAACCCTATCTGCGGGCCAATCTGTGGCACACCTTTTCCGGCACCGATACGGTCACTTTTGCCGGTACCACCGATATCGATACCGAACAGCAGTCATCCTGGGCTGATCTTGGCATTGGCGCGATCCTCACCGTCGCACCCCGCGTCAGCGTGTACGCCAATGTCGACTACAGCAGCAATATCGACAGCAATCAGCAGCGTGGCATGGCAGGTAACTTCGGCGTGAGGTTGAGCTGGTAACCTCCGAGCAAAGGCTCTAGATCGTGACTTTTTTGACGATTTTTCAAATAAACAAGCACTTAGAGAGGCGCCGTAAATCAGTCACTTATAAGCGCTAAATTAACCATACCATTTATCGGCCATTTTCTTGACGCAGTGGCAGGGGTCTTCTTGACTTCACCGTACTACCCCCGGAAATACAATCAGGGGCAAGCCCCCAAGACACCCGCGTATACGGGCGGCCCCCGGCTTGCCCCCTTCCATTCGGTCGCCCCTCATTCGGGGTAGGAGAGACGCCAAGGCGAGTACGGCATGCGATAGCAAGGTAGAACCCCCATGAAAACTTCACTCACCCAACAAGAGATCAAAGTCACTTTTTGCACTGTCTCGAGTTCACTCCTGCTGTGCTCCTCCATGGAAGTACAGGCCCAACCGGCCGAGGACGAAACGACGCCCTGGTATCGCCAGGACGTGCCGGTCCTCACCCTGCCCGCACTCGCCACCCGATACCCTGGCCGCTTCAGCCCCACCGCCGATACGCGAAGTAGCCAACTGACCACCGAAGATGCCACGCCCTACACCTGGGACCAGATCTACGGCCAAGCTTCGCGCCAGGCGCAAACCGATGTGCTGGCCCAGGGGTTCACGATCCCGGGCTCTGGCGAACTCAAAAGCCCGGCGATCCTCACGCTGCAAAGCAGTAGCGGCCATACCCAACGGGTTGGCCTGATCGGCGGCACCAGCCAGTATCAAGGCAACAGCAACGGCCTGCTGACTAACCGCGCCATGTCCGACTCGCACAGCGACACCCTCAACCTGCAAGGCCAAAGCCTCGGCGCTTACTACAGTTTGACGGGGCCGCAAGGCTGGCACGTCGACCTGTCGGCCAGCGGTGGGCGGGTCAATGGCTTCAGCCGCAATGAACAAGGGGCCCGCCAGGCCACCGAAGGCAGCGCGGTGACGTTATCGGTTGAAGGCGGCTTTCCGATCGGCATCAGCGAAAACTGGGTGGTCGAACCCCAGGCTCAGTTGATCAATCAGCGCATCACCCTGGACACGCCGTATGCAGGCTCGGGCAATGCGTCGTCCAGCGATCTGACATCGTGGAGCGGCCGGGTCGGTGCCAAGTTGAAAGGTAGCTACGACATCAACGGCCTGCCCGTCGAACCCTATGTGCGGACCAACTTGTGGCACACCGTATACACCGGCAATACCGTAACCCTCGATGAGGTCGACAAGATCAGCAGCAGTCGCAAATCGTCGACGGTCGAACTGGGTTTGGGTTTGGTAGCGCGGGTGACCCCGGCGGTGAGCTTGTATGTCAGCGCCGATTACAGCAGTGATGTGGATGACAACGATTTGAACGGGATCATTGGCAGCCTGGGTGTGCGGATGCGGTGGTGAGGATCAGGCCTCAAGAGATGTATGGACCGGGCTGACGCCATCGCGGGCAAACCCGCTCCCACAAGGAACGCCTCGGAACCTGTGGGAGCGGGCTTGCCCGCGATTGGAGCGACCCGGTTATGGATCAGCCCTGCGGACTTAACATCAACACCGCCAACGGCGGCAAATTCAGCACCAGCGACAACGCTTGCCCGTGGCTCGGCGCTTCCTCGGTAAAGGCTCCACCACTGTTGCCATAGTTGGACCCGGCATAGGTAGCCGAATCGCTGTTGAGCAACTCGGTCCAGCGCCCGGCAAATGGCACACCGATCCGATAAGCCTCACGCGGCACCGGGGTGAAGTTGGCAACCACCAACACCGGTTTGCCGTCCTTGCTCCAGCGCAACCACGCGTAGACGCTGTTGATCGCATCGTCACCGATCAGCCACTGGAAGCCTTGCGGCACATCGTCCTGCTCATGCAGCGCCGGCTCTTCGCGGTAAAGACGGTTGAGGTCGCCGACCAGCTTCTGCACGCCTTTGTGTTCGGAGTATTGCAGCAGGTACCAGTCCAGTTGCTGGTCGTGGTTCCACTCGCGCCACTGGCCGAACTCGCAGCCCATGAACAGCAGTTTCTTACCAGGATGCGCCCACATGAAACTCAGGTAGGCCCGCAGGTTGGCGAATTTCTGCCAGCGATCGCCGGGCATTTTGTCGATCAGCGAATGCTTGCCGTGCACCACTTCGTCGTGGGAAATCGGCAGGATGAAGCGCTCGGACCAGGCGTACACCAGGCCGAAACTCAGCTCGTTATGGTGATGGGCGCGGTACACCGGGTCTTGCTGGATGTAATGCAGCGAATCGTGCATCCAGCCCATGTTCCATTTGTAGGCGAAACCCAGCCCACCCTGCTGCGTACTCTGACTGACGCCGGGCCACGCCGTGGACTCTTCGGCGATCACTAGCGCCCCTGGCGCCTCCAGCGCCACCACGTCATTGAGATGACGCAGGAAGTCGATCGATTCCAGGTTTTCCCGACCGCCATGGCGATTGGGTACCCACTCGCCGGCCTTGCGCGAGTAATCGCGGTAGAGCATCGACGCCACCGCATCGACCCGCAGGCCATCGATATGGAAATGCTTGAGCCAGTGCAGCGCCGAAGCCAGCATGTAGCCGTGCACTTCGGTGCGCCCGAGGTTGTAGATCAGTGTGTCCCAATCCTGGTGAAAGCCTTCCTGCGGGTTGCCGTACTCGTACAGCGCTGTGCCGTCGAATTGTGCCAGGCCATGGGTGTCGGTGGGAAAATGCGCGGGCACCCAATCGAGGATCACACCAAGGTCGGCCTGATGGCAGGCATTGATGAACGCGGCAAACTCGTCGGGTGTGCCATAGCGCGCACTTGGCGCGAATTGCGACAGCAACTGATAACCCCACGAACCGCCGAACGGGTGCTCCATGATCGGCATCAGTTCGATGTGGGTGAAGCCCAACTCTTTCACATAGGGAATCAGCCGTTCGGTCAGTTCCGGCCAGGTGTACTGGCGGGCCACTTCGCCGAGATCGTCCAGTTCACATTGCCAGGAACCGGCATGCAATTCGTAGATCGACAACGGCGCGGACGAACGTTGACGCTCGCCGCGTGACGACATCCAGTCCTGATCCTGCCAGTCGACCTTCAGCGGTGACGCCACTTTTGAGGCGGTGTCCGGTGGCAGGCTCGTAGCCAGCGCCATGGGGTCGGCCTTGAGCGGCAGAATGCCGTCCTTGCCGAGGATTTCGTATTTGTAGGCCTCACCTGCTTGCAGGCGCGGGATGAACAACTCCCAGACCCCGGTCGGATGGCGCAAGCGCATCGGATGGCGGCGCCCGTCCCAGACGTTGAAGTCACCAACCACCGACACGCGCCGGGCATTCGGCGCCCATACTGCAAAACGCACGCCCTCGACGCCGTCCACGGTTTGCAATTGCGCGCCCAGTGCACTGCTCAAATCGCGGTGATTGCCCTCGGCGAACAGGTACAAATCCATGTCACCCAGCAACGGGCCAAAGCTGTAGGGATCTTCAGCGGTTTGTTCGCCACCGGCCCAGCGCGTGCGCAACAGGTAAGGTTGCGCACGTTGGAAATGACCAACGAACAACCCCGGTGTCTGCGTCGCCTCAAGGGGACCGAGCTCCTCCCCGGACTCCTTGGCGACCACTTGCACGCTCAGGGCGTCCGGCAGGTACGCCCGAATGAATTGCCCACCGGCGCCATCGCCGTGGGGGCCGAGAATTGCAAAGGGATCGTGATGCTCGGCGCGCACCAGTGCATCGATGTCTCGCGCCTTGGGCAGCAGTGCTTCTTTGTGATGATGCCCCTGTTCCTTGTTCGAGAAACTCATGACTACTCTCCACCAAGATCGGAAAAGGGTTTAAGCCCACTCAATAATCCATATAAACCGTGCAATGGCACGGGCAGCCAACCGGGACGATTTTCCGCCTCGTAAGCCACTTCATACGCCGCCTTCTCCAGACCGAACAACGCCAGTGCAGCGTCCTCGCCTTCAGGATCTTGCCATGCATGGCCAAGCGTAGCTGCCGCCAGCCGATAAGCGTCGACAAATGCCTGTCTGGCTTCATTTGAATAGCGCGACGCCACTCGCTCGCGAGCCGCTTGAGCCTGGGCCGTGTTATCCACGTTGTGCACATTGATGGTCATGGCCGCTGCATAGTCGAAAGAACGCAGCACGCCGCTGACATCCTTGTACGGGCTGTGCTTGCCCCGTCGTTCAGGCAGCGGTCGTGCCGGTTCGCCTTCGAAATCGATCAGGTAGGCGTCACCCTTGATCACCAGCACCTGGCCGAGGTGCAAGTCGCCATGCACGCGAATTCGCAGGCCACCGGCGGTCTTCTTGGCCAGTTCCTGCACATGGGCGAGAATGGCTTTTTTGTTGTCGAGTAAACGGCTGACCAGGGTTTTGTCCGCCAGGTTCAGTTCGCTTTGATGTTGCTTGAGTAACTTCAGTGCATGCTCGATTTGTGCAGTGACGTCCTTGGCCGAAGCCGACGCCTCTTTTGCCGTGGTGACGTGCGGATCGAAATCCGGGTTGTCACTCGGCGTCGCCAGCACCTGGTGCATTTCCCCCAAACGCTGGCCAAGCATCGCCGCAAAGTCCTTCAACTCGCCCAAAGCGTTGTAGTGCTGTTCCTGTTCGGACATGGCGTCCGCCAGTTCATCGCGCAACGCCCGTTCGAGATTGTTCTGCGTCCACTCCCAGGCGTCGCCCTGATTGCTCAGGTAGCCTTGGGCGATCATCAGCAGGTTGTCGTCGCCTGCCGCGTCCCGGCGAACCACGGCGCCGAGCAACGGCGAAATATTGCTGAACCCGGCGGCGGTCAGGTACGCGCTCATTTCCAGTTCCGGGTGCACGCCCGAGGCCACTTTGCGGATCAGCTTGAGCACCAGGCTGTTGCCCACTACCACCGAGCTATTGGATTGCTCGGCCGACAGATAACGCACCTCTGATTCCGCCGTCAGCCCCAGTTTGGCCAGCTCGGGGGTCGGTTCGAAGCGAATTTCACCCCCGTCCGACGGCAGCACGGTGTTGTGGTGCATGCCCTGCAATACGGCACGGATAAAGCTTTCCAGGCTGAACGCATCGGTGATCAAACCGACCTGCGGACCCCGACGTACACGGGACAACGCCAGTTGCTGGGGCAATGCCGCGCCGACCTGGTCTTCGGCGACGAAGCCGAACGGCAATTGGTAACGGCTGGTCTGCCCGCCGCTGGTGACTTCGATTTCGCTCAGCAACACCGGATGCTGCGCATCGCCAAACCGCACACCGTAGGCCAGTTTGACCTGATCGATAGCGGCGTCCTTGCCAGCAAACCAGCGGCGATTCTGTAGCCAACTGGGCAGAATGCCTTGTTCCAGCGTGCCCCGTGACGGCGCTTCGAGCAATTCCTCCATGCGTTTCTTCAACACCAGCGTGGTGAAGTCCGGCAGGCTTTGCGCCGGTTCCACGTGCCAGCTCGGCATCTGGTTTTCAGCGGCGAGGCCGAACCAATAGAAACCGTAAGGCGCCAGGGTCAAGAGGAAATTCAACTGGCCGATCGGCGGGAAGGCATTACCGCCCAACATCTCCACCGGCACCATGCCGACGTAGGCCGACAGGTCCAGCTCCACTGCCTGGGCGCTGCGCGAAACGTTGGCCACGCACAGGATGATTTCGTGCTTGCCGTCAGGCCCCGTGTATTCACGGGTGTAGGCCAGCACCCGGCGATTGGTCGGCGAAAGCATTTTCAGCGTGCCACGGCCAAATGCTTTGGATTGCTTGCGCACGGTGAGCATGCGCCGGGTCCAGTTCAACAGCGAGTGCGGGTCGCCGGCCTGGGTTTCGACGTTGACCGACAGGTAGCCGTATTGCGGGTCCATGATCGGCGGCAAGACCAGGCTGGCCGGATCGGCGCGGGAGAATCCGCCGTTACGGTCAATCGACCACTGCATCGGCGTGCGCACGCCGTCGCGGTCGCCGAGGTAAATGTTGTCGCCCATGCCGATTTCATCGCCGTAATACAGGGTCGGCGTGCCCGGCATCGACAGCAGCAAACTGTTGAGCAGTTCCACGCGGCGACGGTCACGCTCCATCAGCGGCGCCAGTCGGCGGCGAATCCCCAGGTTGATCCGCGCCCGCCGGTCAGCCGCGTAGTAATTCCACAGATAGTCGCGCTCCTTGTCGGTGACCATTTCCAGGGTCAGCTCATCGTGGTTGCGCAGGAAAATCGCCCATTGGCAGTTCGCCGGAATTTCCGGGGTCTGACGCAGAATATCGGTGATCGGAAAACGGTCTTCCTGGGCCAGCGCCATGTACATGCGCGGCATCAGCGGGAAGTGAAACGCCATGTGGCATTCATCACCGTTCAGGCCTTTCTTGTCGGTGTCGCCGAAATACAGCTGGGTGTCTTCCGGCCATTGATTGGCCTCGGCCAGCAGCATGCGGTCCGGGTAATTGGCATCGATCTCGGCGCGGATCTGCTTCAGGACGTCGTGAGTTTCGGGCAGGTTTTCGTTGTTGGTGCCGTCACGCTCGATCAGGTACGGAATCGCGTCGAGGCGCAAACCGTCGATGCCCATGTCCAGCCAGTAGCGCATTACCGAGAGCACGGCTTTCATGACCTGCGGATTATCGAAATTCAGGTCGGGCTGATGAGAATAAAACCGGTGCCAGAAGTACTGCCCGGCCACCGGATCCCAGGTCCAGTTGGATTTTTCGGTGTCGAGAAAAATGATCCGGGTGCCATCGTATTTCTGATCGTCATCGGACCATACGTAGAAATCCCGCGCCGCCGAGCCTTTCTTGGCTTTGCGCGCGCGCTGGAACCAGGCGTGCTGGTCGGAGGTGTGGTTGATGACCAGTTCGGTAATCACCCGCAACCCCCGTTTGTGCGCTTCGGCAATGAAGCGTTTGGCGTCGGCCATGGTCCCGTAGTCGCTGTGCACACCGCGGTACTCGGCGATGTCATAGCCATCATCGCGGCGTGGCGACGGGTAGAACGGCAAGAGCCAGATGGTGTTGACGCCCAGTTCGGCGATGTAGTCGAGTTTGGCGATCAGGCCGGGAAAGTCGCCGATTCCGTCGTTGTTAGAGTCGAAATAGGATTTGACGTGAACCTGATAGATCACCGCGTCCTTGTACCAGAGCGGGTCTTTGATGAATGTGGCTGCCTTGGGTTTCTTCGCCATTTGAAACTCCTGATGAATTCTCTACACATCTCACAGATGTGCCGATCCTGTGTAGGAGCTGCCGAAGGCTGCGATCTTTTGCCCTTAAATGCGAAGATTAAAAGATCGCAGCCTTCGGCAGCTCCTACAGGGCTAATTGCCTGGAAGACTGCTCGGCGGGATCAAGACGCGGTAATCCTCCAGATCCCGAACGGCTGATACGCCGGGTCGATCCGCATGAACTGGTACTTGCCGTACCAGGTCCAGCGGTGGCCGTTCATCAAGTCTTCACCCTGGGTGCTGGCGTCGTCGGGCAAGCCCATTTCCCACAGCGGCAACTCGAAACTCGCCTCCTGAACGTTATGCGGATCAAGGCTGACCGCTACCAGAATGAAATTGCTGCCATCGGCGCTGCGCTTGCCGAAGTACAGAATATTGTCGTTCCAGGCGTTGTAGATTTTCAGCCCCAGGTGCGTCTGCAGTGCCGGGTTTTGCCGGCGGATGCGATTGAGCTGGGCGATTTCGGCAATGATGTTGCCCGGGGCGGTGAAGTCCCTTGGGCGGATCTCGTACTTCTCGGAATCGAGGTATTCCTCTTTGCCCGGCACCGGCGCCGATTCGCACAATTCAAAGCCCGAATACATGCCCCACAAGCCGGAGCCCATGGTCGCCAGCGCAGCGCGGATGAGAAAACCGGGACGCCCGGATTCGTGCAGGAACGCCGGGTTGATGTCGGGTGTATTGACGAAGAAATTCGGCCGGTAGCATTCACGCCATGGCGACTCGTTGAGCTCCGTAAAATACGTCGCCAACTCGGTCTTGGTGTTGCGCCAGGTGAAGTACGTGTAGCTTTGGGAGTAACCGACCTTGCCGAGGCGCGCCATCATCGCCGGCGTGGTAAAGGCTTCGGCGAGGAAGATCACCTCGGGGTACAACGCCCGCACATCGGCTATCAGCCACTGCCAGAACGGCAGGGGTTTGGTGTGAGGATTGTCGACACGGAAAATCTTCACGCCCTCCTCGACCCAGCCCACCACGATGTCGCGCAACTCGACCCAGAGACTGGGGATGGCTTCAACGGCATAAAAATCGACGTTGACGATGTCCTGGTATTTTTTCGGTGGGTTTTCCGCGTATTTGATGGTGCCGTCGGGACGCCAGTTGAACCAGCCCGGATGCTGTTTGAGCCATGGGTGGTCTTGGGAACACTGGATGGCAAAATCGAGGGCGATTTCCAGGCCGTATTCCGCCGCCGCGGCGACCAGCCGACGGAAGTCTTCGCGGGTGCCCAGTTGCGAATGGATCGCCTCGTGACCGCCCTCCTCGCTGCCGATGGCGTAGGGGCTGCCCGGATCGTCCGGGCCTGCGGTCAGGGAATTGTTCGGCCCTTTGCGAAAGCTGCGACCAATCGGGTGGATCGGCGGGAAGTACAGCACGTCGAAGCCCATGTCCTGAATCATCGGCAAACGTGAGTGCACGTCATTGAAGGTGCCGTGGCGCTGCGGATCGTCGGTGATCGAGCGCGGGAACAACTCGTACCAACTGGCGAACTGTGCGAGCTCCCGCTCGACATCCAGCGGGTACTCGGGGCTGAGGCTCAGGTAAGCGCGATGATCGGCCTGAGCCATCAAATCGGCGCTACGCTGGTGCAAGAACAACGCGACTTGCTCGGTTTCGAGCAGGCCCGACAATTCATGGTGCAGCGCCGCCAGTTGTTCGCTCAGTTGGCCTTCGCTGCGTTCGGCCGCTTGCTGAACGTGCAAGCGCCCTTCCTGCAACTCCAGGCTGACCGGTACAGCGGCGGCATGTTTTTTCTGCAGTTCGTAGCGGAAACTGGCGAACTGATCGATCCAGGCTTCGATACAAAACACATAACGGCCCTGTTCCGGTACGCGAAAGCGGCCCTGCCAGCCATTGTTGCCCAGATCAGCCATGACTTCGCTTTGCCAGACCTCATCACCTTCAGCCCGCCAGCGCACGCGCACCGCCAGTTTATCGTGACCGTCGGCAAACACTTTGCTGGTGACCACCACGTCCTGTCCCACCACGGCCTTGACCGCGAACTGTCCCCCTTCGAGGGTCGGCATGGTGTTTTCAATGGCAATGCGCGGCAACAACAGCGCTTGCGACAGTGGCATGTGCGGGTTGTAGCTCTGTTCTGTCGGTTTTTCAGCCGTCATCGAGCATCTCTCCTTTACGCCCCATGGACGCTCTTGTGTCTGGTTGTCACCCTGTGGGGCCGTTCGCCCCGGAATGAACTCACTTAGGTTCCGAGCGACCGCAACCGGGAAAAGTTCATCGGCAATTGGCCGGAATCAAATCCCCCACGCGGTGGTCAATCAACTTAAGCACGACTCACGCCATGTGCCACTGGAGGCAGGAACGATGAACAATCCATTCCCGGCTGAAACACCCGATCCGAACATCGACAACCCGGTGATACCGCCGAGCGATCCGCAACCCGTACCGGAACAAGAACCTCCCGGCACCCAACCGCCACCAAGGGAAGAACCGCCCACGACGATGCCGCCGGTCATTGTTACGCCTGAATGAAGACAGTTGATCGTTCCCCCGCCTGGCGAGGGGACGGTCTCACTCTTTGTGGTCCTCGCCGTTCTTCTCGAACACCTTCACAACCCTCGGCATCACGCTCAATACGCCTAGTGCCAACAACGTGCTGAGCACCGCCGTCGCCTCCCGGCCCAATCCGGCCGAAACGCCAATGGCCGCCGTCATCCACAACCCTGCAGCGGTGGTCAGGCCTTTGACGTGGCCTTCGTCGCCTTCCTGGTTCTTGAGGATGGTGCCGGCGCACAGAAAGCCGATCCCGGCGATCACCCCCTGAATCACGCGACTCATGGCGTCGGCCTGGGAGCCGGACATCTGCGGCACCAACACAAACAGCGCCGCACCAATCGCCACCAGCATGTGGGTTCGTACGCCGGCGGCCTTGCCCTTGTGCTCACGTTCGAAACCGAGAATCCCGCCCAGCACCGCTGCCGTCAGCAGGCGCACGGTCACGCGTGTCAGTTGGGAGGCGTCGCCGATGTCGGCGAACTCGGCCTGTAGGGTTACCCAGACTTCATGCCACCAGGCGTTCATTGGTGATGTCCTTGTAAAGGGCTATGTGAGGGGCTATGTGAAGAGCTATGGACGATGGACCGCAGCGACCATTAATCGGTTGCACAGAACGATGGCAAGTTCTGATGCCCTAACGTTTCAGGCACCCGCTGAAAAAGGACCACGCCATGACCGTGCGCATCGAAAACCAGACCTGTTTCTTCACCACCGAAAGCGGCGAAGAAATTCGCCTGTGTCCCGACGTCACTATCCTCACCGACTCGGAAAAAGCCATGTCGGCGGTGGACCTCAACGGCCAGCGCATTTACATCACAGAAGCCGAAGCTGACGCATTGACCGTAGCAGGTGCCGTTGATGGCCGCCGACACTTGAAAGCCAGCGAGAGTGATTCGGTGATTTGAATGAGGCAGATCAATAACGCCGACCAGCGTAGGGGATAGGTGTTTTCGAACCGCTGCGACAGGTGCTTCAACTTGTCGCAGCCCGATCTGAAAATGCCATCTGATCTGCTTTTTATTGCAATACCTGAGTCTGTTATGCAAACAGATCGCCGCTCATAGTGCTCATGCCTGATGGAGGCTGATGAGCGAAAGACCATGAGCGAGAGAATCCCCGTCCGAACCGTAGAAACATTCGAACCTTCACGCCCGAAGATGAAGGTCAAAACCAGCGACAACCTGATCCATACCCGTAGCTTCACCGGTCTGTTCCGCAACCTGCGCATAACTGGCGCGGGTTTTCTGTTCCTGTTGTTTTTTGGCACCGTGTGGCTCAACTGGGGCGGCCGTCAGGCGGTGCTCTGGGACCTTTCCGAAAGCAAGTTTCATATCTTTGGCGCGACCTTCTGGCCACAGGATTTCATCCTGCTTTCGGCGCTGCTGATCATTGCCGCGTTCGGCCTGTTTGCGATCACCGTGTTTGCCGGCCGCGTATGGTGTGGCTACACCTGCCCGCAGAGCTCCTGGACCTGGATCTTTATGTGGTGCGAGAAAATCACCGAGGGTGAACGCAATCAGCGCATCAAGTTGCAAGCCTCACCGTGGGGCCTGAACAAACTGATGCGTCGCTCGGCCAAGCACACGTTATGGCTGGCCATCAGCTTGCTGACCGGGTTGACGTTCGTCGGTTACTTCACACCGATTCGCCCGCTGGCGGAAGAACTACTGACCCTGCAAATGGGTGGCGTGAGCCTGTTCTGGGTGCTGTTTTTCACCGGCGCCACCTACATCAATGCCGGCTGGCTGCGTGAAGCGGTGTGCATGCACATGTGCCCGTATGCGCGCTTTCAGAGTGTGATGTTCGACAAGGACACCCTGACCATCTCCTATGACGTGGCCCGTGGCGAAAACCGTGGCCCGCGCAAGCGTGAGGTCAAACCGGCCGAGGTGGGTCTGGGCGATTGCATCGACTGCCAGCTCTGCGTGCAGGTGTGCCCCACCGGGATCGACATTCGCGACGGCTTGCAAATGGAGTGCATCGGTTGCGCAGCGTGTATTGATGCGTGTGATTCGATCATGGACAAAATGGGCTACGCGCCCGGGCTGATCAGCTACACCTCCGAACGCCAGTTGCAGGGTGGCAAGACGCATCTGATGCGGCCACGGTTGGTCGGCTACACCGCCGTGTTGCTGGTGATGATCGCCGCACTGGTGGTAGCGCTGGTTGAGCGGCCAATGGTCTCGCTGGACGTCAGCAAGGACCGTGGCCTGTTCCGTGAGAACAGCCAGGGGCAGATCGAAAACATCTACAGCCTGAAGGTGATCAACAAAACCCAGCAGCGTCAGGACTATCAACTGAGCCTGATCGATGCCGGTAATTTCGAGTTGCGCGGCAAGACCGCGTTGAGCCTGGCGCCGGGCGAAATTGTCGATGTGCCGGTGTCGGTGGCGATGCTCACGGAACGCCCGGTCAGCAGTTCGCAGAGCCTCAGCTTCAAGGTCATGGACAGTGATGAGCCCGGCATCTACAGCGTGGCCCAGAGCCGGTTTGTTGCGCCGATGAACCGTTGAGCCTTTAAACTGCAAAGCCTAAAAGATCGCAGCCTTCGGCAGCTCCTACAGGTGCATGCCCTACGATGGTAGGAGCTGCCGAAGGCTGCGATCTTGGCGATTTCAACCGAGACCACTTTTCGATTCACAACACCAATTCAGGCTAACGATGAAACGCTACGAAAAATTCGCCGACGACATCGCTGAACTGATCCGCTCCGGCGTCCTCGGCCCCGGCCAGCGCGTGCCATCGGTGCGTTACGCGAGCCAGACCTACGGTGTGAGCCCGTCCACGGTGTTCCAGGCTTACTACCTGCTTGAGCGCCGTGGCTTGATTCGCGCCCGGCCGCGTTCCGGTTACTTCGTCAATGCCCACGCACCGCGACCGTTTTCCGAGCCGGTGATCAGCAGTCAGGTCAACGAGTCCACCGCCGTCGATGTCAGCGAACTGGTGTTTTCAGTGCTCGATTCGATCAAGGACCCGAATACCGTGCCCTTTGGCTCGGCGTTCCCCAGCCCGACCCTGTTCCCGCTGCAACGCCTGTCACGCTCGCTGGCCAGCGCCAGTCGCGACATGGACCCGCGCATGGTGGTCACCGACATGTCGCCGGGCAACCCGCAACTGCGCCGGCAAATCGCCCTGCGCTACATGGTCGGCGGGCTGATGCTGCCAATGGAGGAACTGCTGATCACCAATGGCGCGCTGGAAGCGCTGAACCTGTGCCTGCAAGCAGTGACCCAACCTGGCGACCTGGTGGCCATCGAAGCCCCGGCGTTCTACGCCTGCTTGCAAGTGCTCGAACGCCTGAAACTGAAAGCGGTGGAAATCCCCGTGCATCCGCGCGATGGCATCGACCTCGGCGTGCTCGCGCAAACCCTGGAGCGCCACCCGATCAAAGTCTGCTGGTGCATGACCAGTTTCCAGAACCCCATGGGCGCGACCATGCCCGAGGCCAAGAAGCAGCAACTGGTGGAATTGCTGCGCAGTCACCAGGTGCCACTGATCGAAGACGACGTCTACGCCGAGCTGTATTACGGCCAGCAGGCGCCGAAACCGGCCAAGGCGTTCGATACCGAAGGCCTGGTGATGCACTGCGGCTCCTTCGCCAAAAGCCTCGCTCCCGGTTACCGCATCGGCTGGGTCGCGGCCGGCCGCTATGCGCAGAAAATCGAGCGGCTGAAACTGATGACCTCGCTGTGTGCATCGATGCCAGCCCAGGCCGCCATTGCCGATTACCTGCAACACGGAGGCTACGACCGTCACCTGCGCAAATTGCGCCATGCGCTGGAAGATCAGCAGAGCGCCATGCTGGCGGCCATTGCACGGTACTTCCCCGCCGAAACACGCGTCAGCCAGCCTGCAGGCGGGTACTTTTTGTGGCTGGAATTACCGGCGCAGATGGATTCGTTGAAGTTGTTTCAGATGGCATTGGCGCAAGGCATCAGCATCGCGCCGGGGCCGATTTTTTCACCGGCGCAGCGGTTCAGGAATTGTATTCGATTGAATTACGGTAGCCCGTGGGATGACGCTGCGGAAAAAGCGATGGAGACGTTGGGGCGGATTGTCAGGTCGTTCTGACGCATCAGCCTTGGGCCGCTTTCAGTTGATCGCCAACAGTGAGCTGAGCGGCCACTTTCAGCTCACTGTGAGTCTGATCAAGCTAAACCAATATCGCTGAACTCAACAATACCGGCGCCCCGGACTTGCACACCAAACTCAGCGGGCACTGGATCCCATATAACGTGTGCCGCACGTAGGAATGTGTCAGAAAAATATCGCTGAGGGTCGTTCTCAAGTCGCGATTCATTCTTGTAAATATAAGTTGGCCCCAGAATCTCATCCTGTTTCCGTAATGCAACTGTCTCTACGACCGGCTCATCTATTGCCCTTTCACTCACAAGCGGCTTTCGAGCAACATTTAACAAGCGCTGGGGGCCAACGCCCAAGGCATTCATATAAAAACGCGTTGGATTATCGTCTTGCGTGACTACAAGATTTCCAGTCGCCACTGTTTCTCCCGCCGCGCTTTGTATTTTTTCCATACTCAGGAAAAAACCAAAAAACATCCCTGGCGTGACCACGCGCATAGTGTATCGATCATTTTCCGAACGAAAGTGAATCAGTAATGGATCATCGCTCTCACGATCCGCCACCGTTAAAAAGCCACCCTCCTCGCTAAGCTGACGATTGTATTCTGCACGCTGGGCGGCTGTGAGACGAGGCCGTTTAAGTCGATTCTCCATCAACTGGTAATTCAACACCAGTGGCTTTCCTGCCAGAAAAAGATGAGCGACAACCGATTTATTCAAATCATCCTGACTCATATTAGTCTTCCACCACGTTGCGTTTGCGCCGCTCCAGAATCATTTGATCAGCCAGATATGCAGCGCCTGTCAGATAATCCATCGACGCCAGGCCTGAATATTCCCTGTGCAAATAACGCAGAACAAACTCATCCCAGAAAGCGACTTCATCTTTGTAAAGATCCATTTACTTACTTCTCCATTAGTTAACTTGAACATCGCCAATTGCGAAGTCAACTCGAGAGTAAGCTCGACACCTCACGCTTTCAAGTCGCACACGAACCACATGTAATGCACGATATAACAAACAACAGGCCATAATAATCAACACCACAAACACCGCCCCCTATAATCAGGGTGCGTTGTTTGTGGTGTAAGTATTTTTTAGATGAGATCTACAAGAACTTAAAGATTGATATGCGCAAAGGCCTGTCTGTCGTCAACGACCGCCACCCAGATCAACAAACGTTCCCGTCGCATACGACGCCTTGTCCGACAGCAACCAGACAATCGCCTCCGCCACTTCATCCGGGCGCCCGCCCCGTGCCATCGGGATCGCCGATTCCAGTTTGCTGACCCGGTCCGGATCGCCGCTCAAGGCGTGGAAATCGGTGTAGATGTAGCCGGGCCTTACCGCGTTGACACGAATCCCCTCGCCGGCCACTTCCTTGGACAGACCGATGGTGAAGGTATCGAGCGCGCCTTTGGATGCCGCGTAGTCGACGTATTCGGTAGGCGCGCCCAGGCGTGCAGCGACCGAGGACACGTTGACGATGCTGCCACCCTGGCCACCGTGTTTGGGCGACATGCGCAGGATCGCGTGCTTGGCGCAGAGGATCGGCGCCAGGACGTTGGTTTTCATGATTTTGAGAATGCGGAATTCGGACATTTCGTCGACCCGGGACTTTTGCCCTACGGTGCCGGCGTTGTTCACCAGCGCCGTGACCCGGCCCAGTTCGGTATCGACCCGATGGAACAGCGCGATCACTTCGTCTTCGATGCTGACGTCTGCGCGGACCGCAATGGCTTGGGCACCGAGGGCGCGAACTTGCTCCAGCACGCTCTGCGCAGCCTGTTCATCGGCCAGATAGTTGATGCAGATCCGATAGCCTTGTTCGGCAGCCAACAGGGCGGTAGCGGCACCGATGCCGCGACTGCCACCTGTGATGACGATGACTTTATCCATGCAAGCTTTCCCCATTTCAAGCGTAAGCGGTCGAGGGGAAGAATAACCGTCCTTGCCGGTTTTTGCATGAAGCCGTAGCAGCAGCCGAGCCTGCAAGGTTGCGTTCGGTAGCGAAGCCGTCGCGAAATCAGGCTGTGCGGTGCTTCAGGTGGATTTCATGCGCAGGGTTTACGACGGCTGCGCCGCCGAACGCAGCCTCGCAGGCTCGGCAGCTGCTACGGAGTGTTTCAGGCAGTTTCCAGCTGTTCGGCGCGGTGAATTTCGATCATGAAGCGCTCGGCTGGCAGCGGGTGTCCGAGCAGGTAGCCTTGCAACGAATCGCAACCGAGTTGGGTCAGGAAGTCTTGCTGCACGCCGGTTTCCACGCCTTCGGCGACGATGCGCAACCCCAGCGCCTGACCAAGGGCGACAATCGCGGAGACGATCGCAGCGTCATCGCTGTCGCGCTCCAGGTCGCGCACAAAGCCGCGGTCGATTTTCAGCTCGTTGGCGGGCAGGCGCTTGAGGTACATCAGGCTTGAATAACCGGTGCCAAAGTCGTCGATGGACAAATCGACGCCCATTTCCGACAGTTCCTGTAACACGGTCATGCTCGCATCGGCGTCGCTCATGGCCGTGGTCTCGGTTATTTCCAGGGTCAGGCTGTTGGCCGGCAAATGGTGCGTGGCCAGCGCCTTGGCAACGCTTTGCACCAAACCCGCGTGGCAGAACTGCAAAGCGGAAAGGTTCACCGCGATGCGCCAGTCGGTGTAGCCCAACACATACCATTCGCGCATCTGGCGGCAGGCTTCGTTGAGCACCCATTCGCCAATCGGAATGATCAGCCCGGTTTTCTCCGCGAGCTCGATAAACTTGTCCGGCAGCAGCATGCCCTGCGTCGGGTGCTCCCAACGCAACAGCGCTTCGGCGCCGACCGGCCGGCCATTGTTGGCGTCGAACTTAGGCTGGTAGTGCAGGCTGAATTCCTGGTGCTCGACGGCGTTACGCAGGTCTTGCAGCAGTTGCAACTGCTTGCGCGCGTTGCTGTTCATCGAAGCGTCGAAGAAGCTGTAACCGTTTTTGCCCGCGCCCTTGGCGTGATACATCGCGGCGTCGGCGTTCATCAGCAATTCATGGGCGCTCTGGCCATTGCCCGGGTACAGGGCGATGCCGACGCTGGCGGAAATCTGCAAGTCATGTTCAGCGACGCGGAACGGACGGGCAATCAGACTGACCTGGCGTGCAGCCAGGCCCATCGCATCGTTCGGTTCACTCAACTGCACCAACAGCACAAACTCATCGCCACCGATTCGCGCCAGCGTGTCCTGGCTGCGCAAATCCTCACGCAGACGCAGACTGACCTCACGCAACAATTGGTCGCCCATGTGGTGACCGAACGCATCGTTGACCGGTTTGAAGCCATCCAGGTCAATGAACATCAAGGCGAAGCAACCGCCCTCGCCGTCCACCCGCGACATGGCCTGATCGATACGGTCAGCCAGCAACACCCGATTCGGCAGTCCGGTCAGCGTGTCGTGCAAAGCCAATTGAGTCAGCTCACGGTTGGCTTCGGTCAAGGATTGCGCCAGGGCTGCCGTGCGAGCCTCCAGGCGTGCATCGAGGATCGAGGTCAGCAAGGCGATGCTCAGCACCGCCAGGGTGGTGATCAGGACGAGGTTGTCCAGGCCCTTGCCGTTCAGGCCGCTGGTGGCGGCACCACAGAAACTGCCATCGGCAAACTGTGCAGCGGCCATTCCGGTGTAATGCATGCCGACGATGGCGATGCCCATGATTATCGCCGCGCCGCCACGAATCAGCCGCACGTACGGGGTGTGTTGTCGCAAATGGAAGGCGATCCACAACGCCGCACCGGACGCACCGACCGCTATGAACAGCGAGGTACTGAACAGCGTCGGGTCGTAGTCGATTCCCGGCTGCATGCGCATGGCGGCCATGCCGGTGTAGTGCATGGCACTGATCCCGGCGCCCATGACGAGCGCTCCGAACCCCAGTTGCCACAGGGGCAATTGCGGTTGGCTGACCAGCCAGAGGGCGAAGCCGCTGGAAAGAATGCCGATCAGCAACGAGAGCAAGGTAATGGCAATGTCGTAGCCCAGATCGATGGGCAACTTGAAGGCGAGCATGCCGATGAAGTGCATCGACCAGATGCCCACGCCCATGGCAAACGCGCCACCCGCTGTCCATAGATGCACGGCACGCCCCCTGGCCGTGGCAATACGACCGGTCAGGTCGAGGGCGGTGTAAGAGGCGAGGATCGCCACACACAACGAAATGATGACCAGCGTGGGGGAATAACTACCGATGAGCATGGAAAATTCTCAGAATCACCGCCGTATCGCTTCCATTCTCGGGGGCGAAAAACTGGCGATTGTACTGATTCCAAATGAGAACGCACTCACAAAATTAGCAAAAGGCCATCAAGCCGATGAAACGCTCGTTTGATCGAGCAAAAGTGCTCTGGAGCAACACCTCCACCCTGTAGGAGCTGTCGAGTAAAACGAGGCTGCGATCTTTTTTTGTGCCAAACGAAGATCAAAATAAAAAGATCGCAGCCTCGTTTCACGAGTCAGCTCCTACAGTTGGCCGTCCCAGCCGCCGCCCAACGCGGCAATCAACTGCACACTGGCGATCAAGCGGCTCTGCAACAAATCCAGGTTGCTGCGCTCATTGCTCAACGCTGCCGCTTGCACCACCACGACATCGAGATAGGCGATCACTCCGGCCTTGTATTGATTCTGTGTCAAACGCAACGATTCGCGGGCGGCATCCAGCGCCTGTTGCCGCACCACGGCCTCGTCCTGCAGCACCTTTAGCTGCACCAGATAGTTTTCCACCTCGCGGAAGCCATCGAGCACGGTCTGCCGGTACTTGGCCACGGTTTCGTCGTAGGCCGCCTCGCTGCGGTCGACTTCGGCCGAACGTTGACCGCCGTCGAACAGGGTCATGGCCAATTGCGGCCCCACCGACCAGAAACGGTTCGGCAGGCTGAACAGGTCTTTCGAGGTGCTGCTGCTGTAACCGCCGTTCAGACTCAGGGTCAGGTCCGGGTAGTACGCCGCCTTGGCCACGCCGATGTTGGCGTTGGCGGCAATCACCGAGCGCTCAGCCGAAGCGATATCGGGACGACGTTCCAGCAGCTGCGAAGGCAGGCTCAACGGCACCTGCGGCAACGCCGGGATGTTCTCGGTTTCCGCCAGGCTGAACTCTGCCGGTGGCAATCCGACCAGCACGGCAATGGCATTCTCGAACTGGGCGCGCTGCCAGATCAGGTCGACCATGTCCGCTTCGGTGCCCTTGAGCTGCGTCTGTGCCTGCGCCACCGCATCCTTGCCGGACACACCGGCACGGTATTGGTTTTCCGTCATCTTCAGCGAACGTTGGTAAGCCTCGACCGTGGCCTCCAGCAGACGCTTTTGCTCGTCGATCACCCGCAATTGCAGGTAGTTCTGCACCAGTTCCGACTGTTGGCTCAATCGCATCGCCGCCAGATCGGCGAAGCTGGCCTGGGCATTGGCAGTGTCGGCTTCCAGACCACGGCGCAACTTGCCCCAGACATCCGCTTCCCAACTTACCCCGGCCTGTGCGGTGTAGGTGTCACGAATGCCGCTGGAAGAACTGGTGAGGCTGGAACTGCTGCTGCCGGTGCCCTGGCTTGAGCGGTTTTTACCCAAGGTCAGGTCGACGGTAGGGAAAAACGCGCCCCGGGCGCTGCGCACCAAAGCCTGGGCCTGGCGGAACTGGGCTTCGGATTGCGCCACCGTCTGGTTCGAACTGTTGAGTTTCTCGATCAGGCCATTGAGTTGTTGATCGCCATACAGCTCCCACCATGCTCCACGGGCCAGGGAATCGCTGGGATTGGCCTGACGCCAGCCCGCCGCTTCCTTGTACTGCGCAGGTTCAGCGGTTTGCGGGCGCTGGTAATCCGGGCCGATGGCGCAAGCGCTGAGCAAGACTGCACACAGCGACAGGCTCAACAACCGCGAGCCTCGGGCGGTGATCAGCGGTACAGCCAGGTTGAACAGCGGACGGTCAGTCATAGCGGAGTTTCCAAAGCAGCATCGGTACGCACCCCACGCCAATGGTTGAAACGGTGGCGCAGTTTGTCGAGATAGAGGTAAACCACCGGGGTGGTGTAAAGGGTCAGCACCTGGCTGAAAATCAGCCCGCCGATAATGGTCAGGCCCAATGGCTGGCGCATTTCCGCCCCTTCGGCGCGACCGAGCAGCAACGGCAAGGCGCCCAGGATCGCCGCCAGGGTGGTCATCAGGATCGGCCGCAAACGTTGCAAACAGGCGTTGCGAATGGACTCCAGTGGCGCCATGCCCTGATGACGCTCCAGTTGCAACGCCAGGTCGATCATCAGAATGGCGTTTTTCTTCACCACGCCGATCAGCAGGAACAGCCCCAACAGCGAAATCAGGCTGAATTCACCGCCCAACGCATAGATCGAGAGCAGCGCGCCCACACCTGCCGAAGGCAACGTCGAAAGAATCGTCAGCGGGTGAATGTAACTTTCATACAGCACGCCCAGCACCAGATACACCGCCAGCAGCGCGCCCAGGATCATCCACGGCTGGCTCTTCTGAGTGGCGGCAAAGGCGTCGGCGGTACCGGCCATTTTCGCGATCACGTCTTCCGGCAGGCCCACCGAGGCAATTGCTCGCTCGATGGCGGCACTGCCCTGCTCCACCGTCACGCCTTCGGCCATGTCGAAGGCAATGCTTTCCGAAGCGAACTGGCCTTCGTGGCTGACGCGATCGTCTTCCAGACTGTTTTCGTAATAGGCGATGGTCGACAACGGAATCCGCGCGCCATCGGCGGTGATCACCTGCACCTGCTTGAGGGTGATCGGGTCCTGCGCGTACTTCGGATTGACCTCCATCACCACCTGATACTGGTTGAGGCTGTCGTAGATGGTCGAAATCTGCCGCTGGCTGTAGGCGTTGTTCAGTACCGCCGTGACCATGTTCATGTCCACACCCAGGCGTTTGGCCTGATCGCGGTCGACGATCAATGTCACTTGCTGCGCACCCCGACCTTCGCGGGCGTCAATCGCAGTCAGCTCCGGCAACGCCTTGAGCGCCGTGACGACCTTGGGGTACCACTCGCGCAGCGAACCCAGGTCACCGCTTTGCAGAATGTAGGAATACTGCGACGAGGTCTGCTCACGGCCACCGCCGAATTGCAGGTCCTGGTCGGCCATCAGCATCAGTTGCGCGCCCGCCACCTTGGGCATTTCCTTGCGCAGGCGTTCGATGACCTTTTGCGCGGAAATGCCACGCTCCTTGATTGGTTTGAGACGCACCAGCATGAACGCATTGTTGGTGCCGTTGGTGCCGCCGATGAAGCCGGCCACGCTTTCGACTGCCTCATCCTTCAACACTGCGCGGCGGAAAATTTCCATTTTCGGCTGCATCACAGTGAACGACAGGCCATCGTCGCCGCGCACAAATCCGATCAACTGGCCGGTATCTTGCTGAGGCAAAAAGGTTTTTGGCACTACGACATACAGGGCAATGTTAACGCCGACCGTCACGATCAGGCTGAGCAGCGTCAGCCGCCGATGACGCAACACCCAGTCCAGGCTCGTTGCGTATTTGCCGACCATCCACTCGTTGGCCCGCTGGCTCCAGCGTTGCAGGCGGTTTTCCTCGCCCGGCGTATGCGGCTTCAACCAACGCGCGCAAAGCATGGGAGTCAGGGTCAGGGACACGATCAGCGACACCACGATAGAAGCCGCCAACGTGATGGAGAACTCGCGGAACAGACTTTCGATAATCCCGCCCATGAACAGGATCGACAGGAACACCGCCACCAGCGACACGTTCATCGACAGCAAGGTGAAGCCCACTTCCTGGGCGCCCAGGTACGCCGCTTTCATCGGGCGAACGCCGGCATCGATGTGCCGCGAGATGTTCTCCAGCACCACGATGGCATCGTCGACCACCAATCCCGTGGCGAGAATCAGCGCCATCAGCGACAGGTTGTTCAGGGAAAACCCGTAGAGGTACATCACCGCAAAGGTGCCGACCAGCGACACCGGAACCGCCAGCGTCGGAATGAGCGAAGCGCGGAAGTTACCCAAAAACAGGAACACCACCAGAATCACCAGGGCCACGGCGATCAGCAGGGTCATTTCCGCTTCGTGCAAGGTGGCCTTGATCACCGGCGAACGGTCCATGGCCAGATTCAGTTTGACGCTGGCCGGGAGCACTGCTTGCAGCGCCGGCAACTGCGCCTTGATCTCGTTGACCGTCTCGATGATGTTGGCACCGGCCTGACGGTTGATCACCAGCAGCACCGCCGCGTCATTGTTGAAAAACCCGCTGTTGTAACGGTCCTCGACGCCGTCGCTGACCTTCGCCACATCCTTCAGGCGCAGGGCCGCGCCGTCGGCATAGTGGATGATCAGCGATTCGTAATCCTTGGCTTTCTCCAGCTGGTCGTTGGCCTGCACCTGCCAGAGACGCTCGCCGTCCTCCACCGAACCCTTGGGCCGGCGTACGTTGGCATTGGCGATGGTTTTGCGCACATCGTCCAGCGCTACGCCGTACTGGTTGAGCGCCTGGGGTTCGAGTTCGATACGCACGGCCGGCAGGGAGCTGCCGCCGATCTGCACTTCGCCGACGCCCTGCACCTGGGACAGGCTCTGGGACAGGATGGTCGAGGCCAAGTCATACAGCTGACCCTTTTCCAGCACATCCGAGGTCAGCGACAGCACCATGATCGGCGCCTGGGACGGGTTGACCTTCTTGTAGGTCGGCATGCTGCGCATCCCGCTCGGCAACAGGTTGCGCGAAGCGTTGATCGCCGCCTGCACTTCCCGCGCCGCACCGTTGATGTCACGGTCGAGGTCGAATTGCAGGATCACCCGGGTCGAGCCTTGGCTTGAGCGGCTGCTCATGGTGTTGACCCCGGCGATGGCGCCGAAGGAGCGTTCCAGCGGCGTGGCGACGGTCGATGCCATGACCTCCGGGCTGGCGCCAGGCAGGCTGGCCTGGACCACGATCACCGGAAAGTCCATTTGCGGCAACGGCGACACCGGCAACAGGCCGAAGCTCACGCCACCCAGCAACATGATCGCCAGGCTCAGCAGCATGGTCGCTACCGGGCGCTTGATGAAAGGACCGGAGAGGTTCATGGCTGCTCTACCGCTTCCACAGGCTCAGGCTTGCGCCCCCAGCGCCGGCCGAGACGGTCGAAATACAGGTAGATCACCGGGGTGGTGAACAGCGTCAGCACCTGGCTCAGCAACAGCCCGCCCACCATCACCAGACCCAACGGCTGACGCAGTTCCGCACCGGAGCCGGTGGCCAGCATCAACGGCACCGCACCGAACAAAGCCGCCAGCGTGGTCATCAGGATCGGCCGGAAACGCAGGAGCGCGGCTTGATAGATGGCCGTCTGCGGGTCCATGCCCTGATTGCGCTCGGCGTCGAGGGCGAAGTCGATCATCATGATCGCGTTCTTCTTGACGATACCGATCAGCAAAATGATGCCGATGATCGCGATCATCCCCAGGTCGTTGCCACTAAGGATCAATGCGAGCAAGGCGCCAACCGCCGCCGAGGGCAAGGTCGAAAGGATGGTGATCGGATGGATGTAACTCTCGTAGAGCACGCCCAGCACGATGTACATGGTCACCACCGCCGCCAGTATCAGCAGCAATGTGCTCGACAACGAAGCCTGGAACGCTTCGGCTGCGCCCTGGAATTGGGTTTGCACGCCAATCGGCATGCCAATGTCTTTTTGCACTTGCTCGATGATCTCGACCGCATGCCCCAACGCCACGCCCGGCGCGAGGTTGAACGACATCATCACCGCCGGGAACTGGCCGATGTGGGTGATCGCCAGTTGCGCCTGACGCTCTTCGATACGCGCCAGGCTGGACAAGCGCACCTGCCCGCCGTCGGTGGTCTTGACGTGGATCTGGTCCAGCGCCTGCGGGCCGATTTTCTCGCCGGACTGCGATTGCAGCACCACGCGATACTGGCTGGCCTGGGTGTAGATTGTGGAAATCTGCCGCTGCCCGAAGGCGTCATACAGCGCATCGGTGATGTTCGATACCGAGACCCCGAGCCGCGACGCCGCATCACGGTCGATCACCAGATAGACCTGCAGTCCCTTGTCCTGCAAATCGCTGGCGACGTCGGTCAATTCCGGGCGTTGCGCCAACGCCTCGACCAGACGCCCGCTCCACAGGCTCAGCAGTTCAGAATCAGGCGATGACATGCTGAACTGGTACTGCGTGCGACTGACCCGGTCCTCGATGGTCAGGTCCTGTACCGGCTGCATGAACAGGCGGATACCCACCAGTTTGTCCAGCTCGGGTTGCAGCCGTGCAATGACCTCGGTCGCGCTCAGGTCACGGTCACGGTGAGCCTTGAGGTTGATCAGTAACCGACCACTGTTGAGCGTCGAGTTATCGCCATCGACACCGATGTAGGACGACAGGCTCTCGACCGCAGGGTCTGCGAGGATGACCTTGGCCAATTCTTGCTGACGCTCGCTCATCGCCGCGAAGGAAATGGATTGCGGCGCCTCGGAAATACCCTGGATCACCCCGGTGTCCTGCACCGGGAAAAAGCCTTTGGGCACGACCATGTACAGAAACACCGTCAGCGCCAATGTGCCGATGGCCACCATCAGGGTCAGCGGCTGGTGCTTGAGCACCCACTGTAACTTGCGCCCGTACGCCGCGATCATCCAGTCGATGACCGCGCCGCTGGCCCGGTAGAAACGGCCCTGCTCTTCCTCCTTGGGCTCACGCTTGAGCAGACGCGCGCACATCATCGGCGTCAGCGTCAGGGATACCACGAGGGAAATCAGGATCGCAACCGCCAGGGTAATGGCAAACTCGCGGAACAAACGCCCCACCACATCGGCCATGAACAACAGCGGAATCAGTACGGCGATCAGCGACAGGGTCAGGGAAATCAGGGTGAAGCCGATCTGTTTGGCGCCCTTGAGCGCCGCATTCAGCGGGCTGTCGCCCTCTTCGATAAACCGGGAAATGTTCTCCAGCATGACGATCGCATCATCCACCACAAAACCGGTGGCGATCGTCAGGGCCATCAGGGTCAGGTTATTGACCGAGAACCCCGCCAGGTACATCACGCCGAAGGTGCCGATCAGCGACAGCGGCACGGCCACCGACGGGATGATCGTCGCGCTGGCCCGACGCAGAAAGAGGAACGTGACCATGACCACCAGTGCAATGGCGATCAACAGTTCGTGTTGCACATCTTTGACCGAGGCTCGAATGGTTTGAGTACGGTCGGTGAGCACCACCACGTCGAGTCCGGCCGGGAGGTTGTCGGTGATGCTCGGCAGCAAGGCCTTGATCCGGTCGACCACTTCGATGACGTTGGCACCGGGCTGACGCTGGATGTTCAACAGCACGGCCTGGTTTTCGTTGGCCCACGCGGCCAGACGCTCGTTCTCGGCGCCATCGACGATTTCCGCGACATCCTTGAGGCGCAGCGGTGCACCGTTGGCGTAAGCCAGGATCAGGTTGGCGTAGTCCTTGGGCGAAGTCAGTTGATCGTTTGCATCGAGCATCGACACCCGGGTCGGGCCGTCGAAGTTGCCCTTTGGCTGGTTGACATTGGAGGCGCCGATCAACGTGCGCACGTCCGACAGGTTCAGACCGTTGGCCGCCAGAGCCTCGGGATTGACCTTGATCCGCACCGCCTGACGCTGGCCACCAGCAATGCTGACCATGCCGACGCCGCTGATCTGGGCAATTTTTTGCGCCATGCGGGTATCGACCAGATCATTGAGCTTGGGCAACAGCATGGTTTTGGAGGTGATAGCCAGGGTCAGTACCGGCGTGTCGGCCGGGTTGACCTTGTTGTACACCGGCGGTGCCGGCAGGTCCGTGGGCAGCAGATTGGTGGCGGCGTTGATGGCCGCTTGCACCTGCTGCTCTGCCACGTCCATGTTGATGTCGAGGCTGAAACGCAGGGTCAGTACCGACGCACCGCCGGAACTGGTGGAGGCCATTTGCGTCAGACCGGGCATTTGCCCGAACTGGCGCTCAAGGGGCGCGGTCACGGCGCTGGTCATGACATCCGGGCTGGCACCGGGATAAAGGGTCATGACGCGAATGGTCGGGTAATCGACCTGAGGCAAGGCCGACACGGGCAGCAACCGATAAGCAATCACGCCGGCCAGAATAATGGCCAGCATGCTCAGCGTGGTCGCTACCGGGCGAAGGATGAACAGCCGCGAGAGATTCATGCGCCGCCCTTTTTCGCCTTGTCAGCGGGTGCCGGCTCAGCCGAGTTGGCTGCGGATTTGCCCTGCAAATGGCCAGCCGGGCTGGTGGGCACTTGCTGCGGATCGTTGACCACTTCCACGTCACTGCCATCCTTCAAGCGGTCGGTGCCTTCCAGCACCACGCGATCACCGGCGGAAAGGCCTTCGGTGACCACGGTGTTCTCACCGTCGCTGGCACCGATTTTCAACTGGCGGATCTTGACCTTCTTGTCGCCGTCCAGGGCATAGACGAACGTGCCGTTGGTGCCGAACTGAATGGCGGCGGAAGGCGCGAGCACCACGCCTTTGAGCGTATCCGCCAGCAGGCGCACATTGACGAACTGATTGGGAAACAGCGCCTGGTCGCGGTTCTCGTAGCGCGCCTTGAATTTCAGGGTGCCGGTGGTGACATCGATCTGGTTGTCCAGGCTTTGAAGTACGCCGGTGGCCTGCAATTTGGTGTCGCCGCGATCCCAGGCTTCGGCCGGCAGTTTCGCGCCGCTGCGATAGCGAGCGAGCACGGTGTCGAGGCTGTTTTCCGGCAAGGTAAAGGCCACGCTGATCGGCTGCGTCTGGGTGATGATCGCCAGCGCCGTGGTGTCGTTGGCCGCTACCAGGTTACCGACGTCAAGTTGGCGAAGGCCAACGCGCCCGGCGATGGGCGCGCGGATACGGGTGAATTCGAGATTGAGCTTGGCGTCGTTGACCGCCGCCTGATTAGTCTTGACCGTGCCCTGGTATTGACCGACCAGTGCGACGGCGGTGTCCAGGGTTTGCTTGGCAATGCTGTCTTCGCGGTACAAACCGGTATAACGCTCGACATCTACCTGAGCGTTCTTCAGTTGCGCCTGATTCTGCAACAAAGTGCCTTCGGCCTGGAGCAACGCATTCTGGTAAGGACGCGGATCAATCTCGGCCAGCAGATCGCCAGCCTTGACCATCTGCCCTTCCTCAAAAGAAATCTTGATCAGTTCCCCGCCTACGCGGCTGCGCACATTAATGGTGTTCAGCGCAGTCACGGTGCCCAGCGCCTTGTAATACAGCGGGAAGTCGCCGGTGACCGCTGGCGCCACACGCACCGGAACCGGCCCGGTAGCACCGCCGAACCCCGGACGCATTCCGCCCGCCTTGCCCGTGTGCCCGGCCACGGCTTTCTGCTGCGCACCCTCTTTGGGCCCAGCACTGCCAGGCCAGAATTTCCAGCACAGGGCGGCGATGACCAGCAGGACAAGCAGGCCGAACAGCCAGCGACGGGGACTACGGGAAGCGGAGGATTGCATTGAGTGATCAACCATTGGGCGCGTGGGCTTTCTTTACATGAGGCTGAACGATAAGCACTGGCGGGTCTTAAGCAAAGCGCCTTTACCGGCAATTTACCTTCGGCTTACGTAACAGGAGATTTATCCAAGACACTGAAACACAAATGAAAACGGCCTGGACAGGGCCAGGCCGTTAACAATTGTAAAACCAGACTTACTTCAGAACAGCGAGTGCCGCTTCGTAGTTCGGTTCTTCAGCGATTTCCTTGACCAGTTCGCTGTGCAGCACGTTGTCGTTTTCGTCCAGCACGACGACGGCACGAGCGGTCAGGCCTTTGAGCGGGCCGTCAGCGATGGCCACGCCGTAGTTCTCGATGAACTCGGCACCGCGCAGGGTCGACAGGTTCTGAACGTTTTCCAGGCCTTCAGCGCCGCAGAAACGCGCCTGGGCGAACGGCAGGTCAGCGGAGATGCACAGCACCACGGTGTTGGCGACATCGTTGGCCTGGGCGTTGAACTTGCGCACGGACGTGGCGCAGGTCGGGGTGTCAACGCTTGGGAAGATGTTCAGCACTTTGCGCTTGCCGGCAAAGTCTTTCAGGGTGACGTCGGACAGATTGCCGGCAACCAGGGAAAAGGCTGGCGCCTTGGAACCGGCTTGAGGCAGTTGGCCGTTGACTTGAACCGGATTGCCTTTAAGAGTGACTTGAGCCATGAACGGAGTCCTTCTGAACGTTGTGGTGGAGAATTTTGACGAGGCAGAAGTTAACCACGAAATTGTCCGACGACCTACCCCGAATACAAAACTTGTATACACCGCCAAACCCTGTAGGAACGAGCCTGCTCGCGATTTCGACTTATCAGTCACCACGATCAGAAATGTACTACGGCTGGTTTAAAAATTTTTGCCATTGCTGTCGATCCAGGCGAGCGTCATTCGACTAGAACTGAATTATTCAAATCCAGCGGAGAGACCACCATGCGCTTCATGATCATCATTAAAGCAAGTAAAGACTCCGAAGCCGGCATCATGCCCAGCCAGGAACTGCTGACCGCCATGGGCAATTACAACGAAGAACTGGCCAAGGCCGGCATCCTGCTCGCCGGCGAAGGCCTGCACCCCAGCAGCAAAGGCACCCGCGTGCGCTTCTCCGGCGACAAGCGCACGGTCATCGACGGCCCATTCGCCGAAACCAAAGAACTGATCGCCGGCTTCTGGCTATGGCAAGTGAAGTCCAAAGAAGAAGCCATCGAATGGGTCAAACGCTGCCCGAACCCAATGCCGGGCACGGAGCCCGAAATCGAAATCCGTCAGGTCTTTGAAATGGAGGATTTCGGCGAGGAAATGACACCGGAGTTACGCGAGCAGGAAGAGCGGGCGTTTGGGCAAAGGAAGAAGCCCCGACTGACAACTCACAGACAACAGTGATGTTTTGCATCGAAATGCCAGCTTCCGAGAAGCTACAGCGCCTTGCGGTATTGCCTACAACTACGCCAGAATCCGCCGGCTTGTGCGCCCCGCGGGCCGTCGGTAACTTAATTCGCGTCACTGATCCTCAGTGATCGGGTTTAGTAGCCCGGCTTGTTGCTAACGGTTGCATAAGTGCCATCCAGTCAGGTGTTCACCTGCATTTGATGGCGGCTGTGCGCATGGCACCTTCGGGTGCGCCGGGTTGGCAACGTACCGGTCTACTAACTTGCGCATAGCTGCCACCTTTCGTTTAGTAGCGTAAAGGTCGCGGCCCCTTACTTTCAGAGGTACGTTGCCATGCTCAAATCAGAATCAACTCCACCGGACACCGATCCAGACGCCGTCAACCGCGCTCCCAGACAACCCAGCGACATCTTCCTCATCGCCCCCGACATCGAACCACACCTTACTCGAATACGCCTGTGAATCACTGGCTTTAGCGAATGTCATGGGCAGTGACTTCGCAAGGTATTCGCAAGGTTCGCAGAGCAACACCCTACTGGGAATTCAGCAATCAATCATGCTGGGAGAACTGGCTGTCAATCGGGTGCTGGACAACCTCGACACACCTTAGTCTCCGCCGAACCATAAATCCGCTGAAAGCCGCCGATTGTGTTTACACAGCCAGCGGCTTTTTCTTTCCAGTAACGACGCGCCACAAGCCTCAGGTACGTATTAACTTTTAATACAAACGAACTGAGATTCCGCGCACGTCCAGGACAGTTGCCTTTACCCAAGCCTCATCAAGCACTTGGAGCTCAAGCATCAAACCGGATACTCATGGCGACTTCTGAACATGACGTATAGCGGGTCAATACCGGAGTCTGCCGGGAACACGACGATGTAATCGTCGAACGATGGGCCTTCAGCTTCCGGCGTAATCGACTCAAGTATCGGCAGTGGTGACGAATAAACAAAACCCAGCCGACGAGGTTCGACTACCGCTGGAGAAATACTCGCATCCTGTAGACCCGGAGCAGTCCAATGAATAGTGAGAGGCCCGGCGTCATCGACCGTTAAAACAAACGAATGCGGTTGCAGTCCACGCCGCGCAGCCCTGACCCGGACCCTATCTGCCACAGGGCTCTTTGGCGTCGAGGTGAGGTACACCTGCGACAGCGTCTGGACTTCACGCAACCCTTTGAACATTGTGCCGGGTTTGGCAGGAACCACTGCGCTATACAACCTGAAAGGCACTTCGATCTCAGCCCTGGTTGCCGCGAGGGTGTGCCAATCCCGTCCTTCGAGCGGAACAAGTTCGATCAATGGAACGCTTACGCCATAAATCTGGGTGTCTGCACGACTGGAAAACTCGAATTGCAGCACAGCAGCACGTTCACGTCCGCCTGCTGACTCGCCGGAATTATTTCTCCAGGTGAATTCCGCAACAGCCGAGCGAATGGCGTTTTTCAGCTCAACTTGTTGCGATGCAAACAACGGCGCCGACCCATTCTCCAGCAAGACGTCACAGCGTCTGGCAAGAAAGTCCGTTGACGCTGTGACGATGTGTGCGGCTTGAGCCGGACCTGCGCCCTCCAGCGTGCGTGCACGGATCAATTGCTCCAGCAGACTCTTCAGCAGTACTTCGGCTTCGTCATGCAACACACGATGGCGCTGGTTGATGGCTACGAGGCTTGCAGTGTAACGGTCCGAGGTTTCGTTTATCTGGTGAGCAATACTTTGCCATTGCGCTTGCTCCGACCGTGCAAAAGACAGGTTACTTTGCGCACTGGCTCTGGCGAACTCAATTCGCATCTTATAAAACTCAAACCTGTTCACGGCCATTAATGCTGCATGTTGAGCCTGTTCCAAAACGCTGATGCTGGATTCCTGCGCAGGGATTGGCTGAGGGACGATCTGCGATTGCTGAATAGCCTGCGCATAAATGTCAAATGCCGCTTGAATCGCTTGCTCCGATGCGGACACATCTGCGGCTATTGCCTGCACCTGCGCGAGGTTTCGGGCAACGGGACTCGTCGGTACCGAAGGGCGCGGCGCGGGTGGAACAGCTTCGGGTTTGAACGCTGCGACACCCTGTTTCTGATGCCAGGTCTGCACGTGATGGACAACCAGATAAGCGTCATTCCATTCAAACCGGTCGTCCGGATAGAAGAGCAAGTCAGCGCCTTTTGGATGCCCAGCTATCCGGTCGAAATGATTGATCAGCCGGTCATGCTCTTGCTTGGGTAGATCAACGGCCCATATTTTGTCGACCAGTGTCTGAAACTCCGATGCGGTGTATTCCTTGAGTGATGCTTTAAGTTCCATCCTTGGTAATTCCTTGCGTTTGTTTGGCGAACGGCCGAACTCAACGGCACCTGCTCGCTGCAAGCAGGTGCCGTTAAGTTGAAGGCTCAAATTTATTCGGATTTAAAACCGGGTTTGTTATTGGCGGCTCGCCAACCTTTAATGACCCTAAGCACATCTTCCGGTGTACTTACGCAACCGTCCTTAGGATAGAAAATAACGTCAGAGCGATCTGGATGCTCAGTAATCAACTCGAAGTGGTGCACACCCTTAATAATGAGTTCATCAAACTCTTCAGCGGATAAGTCCTCCCTTTCCTCATAAAGCTCACGTAGAAACTCTAAAAATTCGGCTTCTGTATAGTCTTCAAATTTTTCTTTGAAAATCATCTTCAATTTCCTTTTCCGTGAAAATTGATATGGCGTCTTGGCGTCATGATTACCAGATTGCCCATATCGTAAACCGCCCCCCCTTGAGCTACTTCCTCGAGATGATGGATTTCATACTTGATTCGGCCTCCATTTCGATCATCTGCTGGTGCATAGGGTGCATTTCCCTTTTTCATCAAGTGTAAATCGATGGGCGTGAACTGAGTCCTGAGTTCTGGATCCGCGGCGATTGCCTTCCAAAGCGCCCGTCGAAACCCATGAAAATTTCGAAACTCTTGCCATCGCAACTGATCTGCAATCTGCAAAGGAATCGACGCTCCCTGCTCACGGGCCGCTTTACCCAACCATACCCCCGAAACGGCCGGGCCTACTCCGATTGCCACCCCCGGATCATCCCGTCGATCACGAAACAGTGCATCCGGCGAAGGCAGTTCCATATCCCCCGGATACCCAGGAATACTCGCACCTATCTCCCCTTCGTCAACAGCCGGAAACGTCTCGATATGCGGCGGGACGGGGATGGCCGGGCTGCCGGGATAAATCAACGGATCGGTCGGTGTGATCGGCGATGTCGTCGAACCAACCTGTTCACTACCCGGCGGCACCAAGGGCGTCCATGTGCTGGCAGGCGGAATCGGCCACGGTACAACCGCGGGTACGACCCCGATCCAACCCTCGGCAATGTTCGGCACCTTGATACTGATTTGGTCGAGGTCGAAGGGGTCGGACCAGAATTGCGACCGTTCCTGATATCGCAGTTCGAACTCCCGGCTTTCACCGACCCACGTGCTTTTCGGCGCATAGGGCGCGAAACCTCGTTCGATGCGTTTTTTGTTCAGCTCATCGAACGACGATACAAGCTGGCGATGCTCTCCAAGCGTTTGCCAGAGTGCTTCGTCGAAGGCTCCGAACGAATTGAACTCCCGCCCCCGGAACTGCTCCCCGATTTGCGCCGGAACGGCAGCACCCACAGGCTGAGCTGCAGTGCTCCACCAGTCTTGCGTGGCCTGCTGACCGGAGCCGGTGACGACTCCCGCCCCCATGGGCGGAACGCCGAAAGACAGATAGATCGGCTCCAGACCAGGCACGCAGACGATGCAGTCCTGAATGCGCCAATCCACACCGTCCGGTATCTCTTGAATCTGTGGTTGGGTAACGGCCAAGGGAGTCTGGCTGAAGACCTGCGCTTGAGGCGCAGTGCCTGCCATGAACTCCACATATCTGGTTGGGGAGCCGGGAATTTCAGCGATGTATGCACCGGTTAACGGGTCCAGCGACGCATTTACCACGGGTACCCAGGAATCAATATCGCCTCCGGTCCTGGCGGCAATGATTGCAGTACCCTCGTCTATGGCTAATGGCTTGAGCCGATACTCCGCTTGCGCCGAACCGCCTGCGTCGGCGATTGTTTGCAACTCCACACTGTCATGAAGCTCGAGCGCGTGCGCCGGAACGGCAACAGCATGGGACAAGCGACTTCGCTGCTCGGGGGTTAACTCTCCGTTACCCAGTTCGGAGGGATAGGCCATTCCTGCGACGAATATCGCCAATTGACGCACAGTGAGCGTACCCGCTACTTCGGCCAACAAAACCGCTGATCGGGATACAGCGATTGCCAGTGCATCCCCCGCGCCGGCAACCCACGTCCTGCCGGCGACGGCAAGCGCTGACATACCGGTCATCGACTGCTTGACCGGAAAACGACAGGTATTGGCGTGCTTCACTCGCTCTATGCGCGTATCTGCATCGGCCTGCCGCTTGAAACGAACACGCGCATCGCGTTGCTCAGCGTACTGGCGCTGCCTTTCCCATTCAGCAAGCCTTACAACCCACTCGGCGTGTTCACTGGTCAGCGCACTGTATTTATCGTTTAGAACACTGATCTGTGCCGACAACAGTCTGGCTTCGTGGGCTGCGTTATAAGCGCTTTCCCAAATCTGGTGACCGCTTGCAAGCGCATCGCCGAACTGCTCCAGACGAGCCATGTAATCGGTCGCTGTTCGCAAGAGCGGATCATGCCCATCGAATGAGTGTGCAACCCCGATTCTTTCATTGAGTTGTGCAGTCTTTCGGACTCTCAGTCCGTCGATTTCGCTTTTGGTTTTATTGATGGAATAAAGCTGCCAGGGCTCGCTCGAAGTACCTACATCTGGTGCTTTGCGTACCGCCAAAACTTCATCTGCAAGTGATTGCGTGAGCTGTTCGGCCCTGACTGCGAAGTTTCGGTCGCACTCAATCTTAAAGGCACCTTGACGCTGCGCCAACCCGGTGAGCAATTGCTGCCGCGTCTGGTTACGGGCCATCTCCAAATCTTGCCGAGCTTTTGCAGCGGCTTGCGCCTTGTCCCTTTCCTCTTTTTCCTTACGCTCCCGATTGGCCTGTTTCCTGAGGGCTATGGTCTTTGCACTAGGGCCACCGAAATTGCCCGAAGCACCGACGCGATTACCTCCTCCACCACCATGCCCTCCACCTGAACCACCCGAGCCACCGCCAGAAGCTGGTGGCCCGGACTTGATCACTACGTCTCCTGTTGATCCATCATTTAACGTGCTTGGTGCCATACAGTCTCTCCTTGTCTGTAGGGCACAGCATGTCGATTGGAGGAAGGTCAGATGCGGTACATATTTATATACGTGAGATTTTTTATTAATTTTTTAGCGCACAAAACAACGAGATTTTGCACACAAAACTAAGTAATTAATCCCTTCGACTGGCTAATTGGTGGTTAGCTGCTAGCGTCAACCAGACGTGTCCTACAGGCTTGATAGCAAAAGAGATTACGTCGTTAACGGCCAGCAAGTGCCGGGTTGTCCAATGAGCCACCAGGGAACCGGGGAATCATGTCGAACAAATTGGGGATGCACGCCTTTCTTCTGGCGACGTCGTTTGTGCCTTTCCTATTGGCCAACGCGGATGACGCCGAGACCGCCAACAAAAGCAACAACCCGCTGAACATCGCGCCGGGGATGAGTCTGCAGGACTACTACACGCCGAAGTACTACGACTCCAATATCCACAGCAATGACGTGCTGGTGCGCGGCACCCTGCCGATTGCACCCAACGACTTCATTGGCGTGCCGCAATTGATACGCGTCACTGCGCCGATCAGCACTCGTCCCGATCCGAACAGCGGCTACAGCACCGGTGAAGGCGATCTGAACGTGTTCGATATCTTCCTGCTCAAGACCGAAGGCGTGCAGTTGGGCGTTGGCCCGATGATCACCGCGCCGACCGCCGATCAGGACGAGTTGGGCACCGGTAAATGGCAAGGTGGCCTGGCTGCCGTAGCCATCGACGCCTCTCCCCGTGGCCTGCTGGGGGCGCTGGTGCAGTACCAGAGTTCCTTTGCAGGAGACAGCGACCGGCCTCACGTCGAAAGCGCAACCATGCAGCCCTTCATCATCCACAACCTGGACAAAGGCTGGTACCTGCGCTCGACCGGCACCTGGACCTTCGACCTGAAAAACGACACTCACTACATCCCCCTCGGTTTGGGGGGCGGCAAAGTGTGGAAATCCGGGTCAAATATCCTCAACGCTTTCATCGAACCGCAGTGGACCGTGGACCACAAAGGCGATGGCCTGCCGAAATTCACGCTGTATGCCGGCCTCAACGTCACATTTGGAAAATGAGGAAATCGCCATGCACATCGCATTACTCGCAGTCGGTTTCAGCCTGATGACCATGTTCGTCAGTTGCGGTGTCGGTGCTCAGGACCTCGACACACGATGCGGCTACACCACGACCGCCGGATAACGCTCGCTTTTGCAACAAGGACGCAAGATGAACCACCGTAATTTGCTCGTGACCGCTGTGACCCTCGCCGTCAGCACCAGTGCCTGGGCCGACTTCACGGCCACGCCGGAACAAGCCCGGGGCATCGCCAAGGAAGCCTATTTGTATGGGTTCCCGGTCGTAGAGATGTACAAGACCCTCTATACCCAGGCCGTGGACAAGAAGAGTTCCAACTTCAAGGCCCCCTTCAACGAGATCGGCAACACGGCCAAGGCTTTCACGGCCAAAGACACCGCGTTCGTCACGCCGAATGCCGACACGCCCTACTCCTTCGTCTGGATGGATTTGCGCGCAGAACCGCTGGTGCTGACCCTGCCACCCATCGAGGAACACCGTTACTACTCCGTGCAACTGATTGACGCCTACACGCAAAACTTCGCGTACCTGGGCACCCGCAGCACGGGAAACAATGGCGGCCACTTCATGATTGCCGGCCCCAACTGGCAGGGCCAGCAACCGCTGAACATCGACCGCCTGCTGCGCAGTGAAAGCAACATCGCCTACGCGCTGTACCGCACGCAGTTGTTCGATGACACGGACCTGGCCAAGGTCAAGCAGATCCAGAAGGGTTACAAGGTCGAAACGCTGAGCCATTACGACAAGCACAAGGCGCCACCTGCCGCGCCGAAGATCGCCTGGCCCAAACCCGTGGCCAACATGAGCGATACCCCGGACCTGTTCCGCTACCTGAATTTCATGCTGGCGTTTGCCCCGGCCCAGGACGTTGAAAAGGATCTTCTCGCCCGGTTCAAAACCATCGGTATCGAAGCCGGCAAGCCATTCGACCTGAGCAAACTGAGCGCCGATCAACGCAAGGCCCTGGAAGATGGCATTGCCGACGCGAAGGCCGAATTCGCCGAGTTCAAGAAAACCAGAGTCGATACCCACGAAGTCACCAGCGGCGACTTTTTCGGCACCCGCGATCACCTCAAAGGCAACTACCTGTACCGCTACGCCGGCGCCAACATGGGCATCTTCGGTAACTCTGCCGAAGAGGCAAATTACATCGGTTACTTCGTCGACAAGGATGGCCAACCGGTCGATGCCTCGAAACACGACTACACGCTGCATTTCGCCAAGGGCGCCCTGCCCCCGGCCGACGCCTTTTGGTCGCTGACGATGTACAACGGCAAAAACAAGTTGCTGGTGGCCAACCCGCTCAATCGCTACTTGATCAATTCGCGCATGTTGCCCGACCTCAAACTCGATGCCGACGGCGGCGTGACCCTTTACCTACAAAAGAAAGCACCCGCCAAGGAACTGCAAAGCAACTGGCTTCCGGCGCCGGACGGGCCGTTCTATGGCGTGCTGCGCCTCTACCTGCCAAAACCGGAAGTCACCAGCGGCCAATGGAAAATGCCGTTGCTGACACCCGTTAATCAACAAAACCAGTAAGCGGAGTCAATCATGGTGAAGCAGTACGTAGTGCGCCCCTTGTTGGCGCTGTGCATGGTTGGCGGCAGTCCGCTGGTGTTGGCCGTCGAGGGCGGTGTCGGCCGACCGATCACCGGGCAGCAGGTTTTTTCCAATGCCGGGATCGTGCCGCCGGAACCAGGCTGGGTGATGTCCCTGACCAGCATCTGGTATGACGGTGATCTGAAGGGCAACTCTCAGATACCGATAGGCGGCGCAATCAGTAGCGATCTGGACATGAAGGTCTCCTACACCATGGCCAACTTCACCCATGTCTGGGACACCGGCAAAGGCCGTTGGAACTACGCCTCAGCCATCGGCGTGCCGGTACAACACACCGATGTCAGCGCGAGCATCACGGGGCCCCGTGGCCGCACCCTGGGCACCGAGGATAAGGCCACGCAGTTTGCCGACATGCTGGTGACGCCGATTGCCGCCGGTTATCACTTCGACGAGGTCAACCACATCTCGTTCTCGATGCCGATCTACGTGCCGACCGGCGCCTACAACGTCGACCGTCTGGCCAATGCCGGGCAGAACACTTACACCTTCATGCCCACCGTGGCCTTCACCCATCTCGACGGCAAAGGCGGCGAGTTCACCCTTGACACCGGGCTGGAGTTCTACACCGAGAACGATGAGACGGATTACCAGAACGGCGACCTCTTCACCCTCGATTTGCTGTGGACCCATGGTTTCGGAAATGGCTGGGCGGCCGGCATGGCGGCAGGGTACATCCAGCAGATCAATGATGACTCCGGGGCGGGCGCAACCAGTGGCTTTCGCGGGCGTTCGGTCGGTGCAGGCCCGGCGATCGGCTGGACCGGCAAGTTCGCCGATGCCCAGGCCAACTTCAGCCTGCGCTGGGTGCCGGAGTTCGACACCAAGAACCGGCCTGAAGGCAATGGCATCGCCGCCAACATGACCCTGGCTTTTTTCTAGGAGCAACCATGACCGCACTCAACGACCTCAACGCCCTGCAAGCCAGCATCGCCGAAGCCGTGCTCGGTCAGGACCAGGTGATACGCCAAATCCTGCTCGGCCTGCTAGCCAATGGACACTTGCTGCTGGAAAGTCTGCCGGGGCTGGCCAAGACCCGTACGGTGAAGGCACTGGCCAAACACCTGGACGCGAAGATGAGCCGCATCCAGTTCACGCCCGACTTGTTGCCGTCGGACATCACTGGTGCCGAGGTGCTGCATCAGGTCGAGGGAAAAAACGAGATCCGCTTCCAGCCGGGGCCGCTGTTCGGCAACCTGATCCTGGCCGACGAAATCAACCGCGCGCCGGCAAAGGTTCAGGCTGCACTGCTCGAGGCCATGGAAGAACGACAGATCACTGTGGCCGGCAACAGCCATGCGCTGCCCGAGTTGTTCATTGTCGTCGCGACCCAGAACCCGATTGAACAAGAAGGTACTTACCCGCTGCCGGAAGCGCAGATGGACCGTTTCCTGATGAAGGTGCTGCTGGATTACCCGAACGCGGAAAACGAGAGCCAGGTGTTGCGCCTGTTGCGCGAGGAGGAACAGGCCCTCGGCGCCAAGAGCGCTGCGGCGCAAGGCTTTGAGCTGTCTCAGGACGTCATCTTTGCCGCACGCCGTGAAGTCAGTGCGGTCCACGTGTCCCCCGCCATCGACCGCTACCTGATCGACATCATCAATGCCACCCGCCACCCGGCCGATTACGACGCCGACCTCGGGCGCTGGATCAACATCGGTGCCAGCCCCCGTGGTGGCATCGGCCTGGACCGTTGCGCCCGCGCCGATGCCTGGTTACAGGGGCAGGATTTCGTCTCGCCGGACAACGTGCGCGCCGTGGTGCACCCGGTACTGCGTCATCGTCTGCAACTGAGCTACGACGCGGTGGCCGATGGGGTGAGTGCCGACCAGGTGCTTGACCGCTTGCTCGATAAAGTGGCGATTCCTGCATGAACGTAGACGGCCTGGCCTATGTCTCTCTGGCGCAGTTGATGGCCCTGGAATTCAAGGCTCGCGACCTGAGTTTTGTTGCACGCCAGCCGCAAGGCAGCATCCTTGCCGGCAATCACGCGTCACGCTTGCGTGGTCGCGGCTTGAACTTCGATGAGCTGCGTCGCTATCAGCCCGGTGATGATTTGCGTCACCTCGACTGGCGCGCGTCATTGCGCACGGGAAAACCGGTGGTGCGCACCTTCACCGAAGAGCGCGACCGCCCGGCGTTGATCGTGGTCGATCAGCGCATGTCGATGTTCTTCGGCTCGCAGCGCAGCTTCAAATCCGCCGTCGCCGCCGAACTCGGCGCTTTGGCGGCGTGGATGGTGTTCAACGCCGGCGACCGGGTGGGTGGCCTGGTGTTCAACGATCAACGCATCGACAGCATCGCCCCGCTGCGCAGCCGCAAGCGGATCGAGGCGCTGTGCAGCCGCATCGTCGAGCAGAACCAGCAACTGAATGCCGGCAACCCCGACGCCGAAGGCCAGGATCAGCTCGACAAGGTCTTACAGCGATGCCTCGCCGTGGCCGGGCACGATCACCTGATCTGCATCGTCAGTGACTTTGCCGGTGCCGGCGAACGGACGCTGCAACTGATGCGCCAGTTGGCGGCACACAACGACGTGATCGCCATGCAGGTCTACGACCCGCTGGCGCTGAACCTGCCAAAAAATGGCCGCTTGCTGATCACCCAAGGGCAGATGCAGGTCGAACTGGCGGTGGACCGTCGCCAGGTGCATCAGCCATTGGGCGATTTTCTCAGCGGGCGCCTCAAAGACGTGGCCACGCTGCTACGTCGCAGTCAGGTGCCGTTGATGATGTTCAGCACCGCCACCGAAGCCCAGGAACAACTGCGCAGTGAATTGGGCAAGCTCAGCGGGAGGCGGCGATGAACCCGAACATTCCGAGCATCGAGCAACTCAAGGAACTGGCTTTGCCGGCACCGATCAGTTATGCGCCCCAGACCTGGGGTTGGTGGGTGTTGCTGGCCGTGCTGGTGGTGACGGCACTGCTGCTGGGCGCACGGCGTTATTGGCAGTGGCGACGTGATCGCTATCGGCGCGAGGCGTTGGCGCGCCTGGCGCAGTTGCAGCAGCGCAGCGGTGACCTGAGTGCGCTGCGCGAATTACCGGAATTGCTTAAGCGCGTCGCGCTCTCCATGCCAAACACTGTCGCTGTAGGAGCAAGCTTGCTCGCGATGGCGCGCGGTCAGTCGCCGACTGTTCTGAATGTACCGGCCTCATCGCGAGCAGGCTCGCTCCCACAGGGGCCTGCGTCGCTGGGGAAAGATGATTGGCAAGTCTTCCTACAGCAGCACCTCAAGCAACCACTTCCCGCTGATTTCAGCCAGCAACTGGCGCAACTCGCTTACGCGCCTGACTCTACTTTGCAAGCCTTGCCACCCGAACAACGCCAGCAGCTGTTCGATACCTGTAAAACCTGGGTGGAGCGTCATCATGTGGCAGCTTGAATACCCGTGGCTGTTAGTGCTGCTGCCATTGCCGTGGCTGGCCTACCGCTATCTGCCCGATTACCGCGAAGCGCGAAGCGCCGTGCGCGTGCCGTTTTTTGGCGCCATGAGCCGTGCTGTGGGCGAAGCGCCCAGTAAAGCCGGTACCCGCAGCAATGCCTGGCAATTGCTGCTGAACCTGCTGGTGTGGGCGCTCCTGCTATTGGCAGCGGCGCGGCCAGTGTTCGTCGAGAAACCCATCGAGCGCCAGCAACCGGTGCGCGACTTGATGCTCGCGATCGACTTGTCGCAATCCATGGAAACCACGGACTTCACCGACGCCAGCGGTCAGAAAATCAATCGCCTGGCGGCCGTCAAGGAAGTGGTGCACGGCTTTATCGACAAACGCAAAGAAGACCGCCTCGGCCTGATCGTGTTCGGCAGCGGTGCGTACCCGCAGGCGCCGCTGACCCTTGACCACGCCAGTCTGTCGCTGTTGCTGGACGACACCGGCATCGGCATGGCCGGCCCCAACACGGCGATCGGCGATGCCATCGGCCTGAGCCTGAAACTGCTGGACAAGGCCCACGAACAGGAGAAAGTCTTGATCCTGCTGACCGACGGCAACGACACCAGCAGCGCCATCACCCCGGACCACGCAGCCGAGATGGCCGCCGCCAAAGGCGTGGTGATTCACACCATCGGCATCGGCGACCCGAACGCCGAGGGCGAAGCCAAGGTCAACCTGCAAGGCTTGCAGGACATTGCCAAAACCACGGGTGGGCGTTTCTTCCGCGCCGAAGACCGCCATGCACTGGATCAGGTCTACAGCACCCTCGACCAACTCACCCCGCATCAAGTGAAAACCCTCAGCCACCAACCCAAGCGTGATCTGTTCTGGTGGCCGCTGGGCGCGGCGATTGCGCTGCTTGCGCTGTATCACTTGTGCGCCATGCTGCGCCCGCGTCTGTCCATAATTCGCCAGCGGCAGGAGGCCTGAGATGGAGATCAACCTCAGCGACTTCCACTTCTTGCGCCCTCTCTGGCTGTTGCTGCTGCCCTTCGCCGCGCTGCTGCCGCTGCTGTGGCGGCGCAGCCAGGACCTGCAACGGCGCTTGCGCAGCAACATCGCCGAACACTTACTGCCACACCTGTTGATCACGCCGAAAGATCAGCACTGGCTGCGCCCCGTGCACCTGGTCTGCGCGTTGCTGGTGCTTGGCTCGGTTGCCGCCGCAGGGCCGACCTGGGAACAGGACCGGCCTGACTTTCTGGAGAATCGGGCGCCGTTGCTCATTGCCATCGACCTGTCGCCTTCCATGGATGCCAACGATGTACAACCGACGCGCCTGGAAGCCGCCAAACACAAGCTGCATGACCTGATCCAGCGCCGCGCCGGCGCCCGCAATGCGCTGATCGCCTACGCCGGCAGCGCCCACCTGGTACTGCCGCCCACCGACGACCCGGCCTTGCTCGACACGTTCATTCAGGCGCTAAGCACCGACCTGATCGGCAAACCCGGCAAAGACGTCGGCGCAGTCATTGATCAGGCCAAACGTCTATTGGCCGCAGAAAAAACACCCGGCACCCTGCTGTTGATCACTGATGGCGCAGACACCTCGGCCCTCGGCGATCTGGATAAAAAACTCGACAATAGCGCGCTGCAGGTGTTGATTCTGGCCGTCGGCAGTGAGGACGGCGGCATCATCAACGATGCCAGTGGCCAGCCGCGCATCGACAGCAATGGCCGCCCTGAACTGGGCAGTTTTGATCAAGGCGCGCTAAAGCAGTTGGCGTCTGCGCTGGATGCGCCGCTGGGCAGCCTGACGCTTAACAACGACGATCTGGACTGGGTCGAACTGCATGCTCGCCAACACTTCCAGGCCGCCAGCGACGAACAGCGCGAACTGCACTGGAAAGACGCCGGCTACTGGATCTGCTGGCCACTGCTGCTGATTGCGTTGTTCAGCGTGCGCAAGGGCTGGAGCCTGAACTGGATGGCCGGCCTGCTGCTGGCCGTGGGGCTCGGATTGCAACCGGCACCGGCGCAGGCCAACGCGTTTACCGATGCCTTTTTCACCCGCGACCAGCAAGGTCGCTGGGCCTTTGAGCACGACCACCTGCCGCAAGCCGCTGCCCTTTTTGTCGACCCCTACTGGAAAGGCGTCGCTGCCTACCATGCCGCCGATTTCGACTTGGCATTGGCCAGCTTCGCGCGGCTGCAAACCCCGCAGGCGTATTTCTACCTGGGCAACATTTATGTGCGGCGCTTCAAGTTCGACCAGGCCATCGCGGCCTACACCCAGGCCTTGAAGTTGCAACCGCAATTCCCCGAAGCCACGGCCAACCTTGCCTTGGCCATCGCGTTGCAGAAAGACACCGAGGACGCGGAGAAAAACGCCCCTGAGGTCAAACCCGACGAGATCAAAATGGACAAGGCGCCGGGCAAGGGTCAGAGCAAATCGGTGCAGACCGAACAAGCCGCATCGGATGAGCAATGGCTGCAAAACCTCAGCACGTCACCGGCGAAGTTCCTGAAACAGAAGTTCAGCTTGCAGGATCAAGCGGGGGCCAAGCCATGAACGCTCTGTTGAATCGAGTGGCGGCCATCGCTAGCAGGCTAGCTCCCACACTGTTTCTATATGCACCACAAATCCCCTGTGGGAGCGAGCCTGCTCGCGATAGCGTGCGCAAAATCAGCAGAATATTCGGCACCGTGCTTATTACCCTGATCAGCCTCAATACCCATGCGGCCGAACCCGAACTGAAAGTCCTCGCCCACCTGCAATCCAACGAACCGGCCATGGTCGGCAGCCTCGTCGAACTGCAACTCGACGTGCTCACCGACACCTGGTTCACCAGTGCCCCCACCCTGCCCGACCTGAAGCTGCCCGGTGCACTGGTGATGCCGCCTGATGGCCATGCTGAACACATTAATCAGAACGTTGATGGCAAGTCCTACAACGGCATGCGCTACAGCTACCTGATCACCCCGAACCTGGCGAAGGGCTTCGATATACCGCCGCTGACGGTGCGCGCCACGCCCGGCCAGGCCACTGCCGAATTGAGCGCACAGAGCCAACCCGTGCAGTTCACTGCGACCCAACCGCCAGGGTTCCAGGCGGGGGAACCCGTGTTGGTGGCCCAAGGGTTGCGCTTGACGCAAAAAACCATCAATTCGGCCACCCCGCTGAAGGTTGGCGACAGCATCACCCGTGAACTGACGCTCCAGGCCGACGGCGCCCTGGCCATGTCGTTGCCCACGCCCACACTGGTTGATATCCGAGGTTTGAGCCGTTACGCGAAGTCCCCGCAGGTCAATAACCTGGATGACGGCCGGGGCAATTTCAACGGTGGCCAACGCATCGATACTGTGACGTACCGGATCGACGCTGAGGGGCATTACAGCCTCCCGCCCATCGCCGTGAATTGGTGGGATGCCGGCACCCGGCAAACCCGCACGGCACAAGTGCCTGCGATCGATTTCGACGCCGCCGCCAACAGCGCCTACAAACCGGTGTTCTCAATTACAGAAGACCTGAAAAAACTCGGCCAGCAAAACAGTCTGCACCTGTCCGGCTACGGCTTCGGCGCATTGGCGTTGCTTCTCTGCATTGCCGGGCTTGGCTGGTTCGCGCGTCCATTTTGGTTGCGCGCTCGCAGTGCCTGGCAGGCTCGGCGCAGTGCCCGGCACACGGAATGGCTGCAATCGGCTGACTACGCCTGGCAGCAAATCCCCTCGCAACTGGACGCCACCCCTGCGCAATTGAGTGCGGTGTACCTGTGGACCCGTCGCAGCCACAAGACCCTGAAACTCACCAGTCTGGGTCCGCGACTGCAAGCACTGTTACGCGCCTGTTACGGCCGCCAGCCAACAAAAGATCAGGCAATGCACCAACTCAAGAAATCCTTGACTACGCTGCATAGTCAGACCGAACGCGACAAAGAATCAGTTGCTCCCGCGCTGCGACCACTCAATCCCGTTCACGAGAAGGATTTCCCATGATGAACCCGATATCACTGCGCCAGTTTCACGGGTTTAAGTTTTTGCTGACAGTGGCCTTGAGCCTGCCCCTGCTGGTACAAGCTGCCGAGCCACTGCCCTCCTGGAACGACGGCCCGTCGAAGAAGAACATCATCGAGTTCGTCCAGGCCGTGACCGATCAAAGCAGCAAGGACTTCGTCAAACCCGAGGATCGCATCGCGGTATTCGACAACGACGGCACCTTGTGGAGCGAGCAACCGATGTACTTCGAATTGCTGTTCTCCCTTGAAGAGGTCAAACGCACGGCACCGCAACACCCGGAATGGAAAACCACCCAGCCCTTCCAGGCCGTGCTCGAGAACGACCACAAGGCCTTGGCTGCCACCGGCATGGATGGCCTGCTGAAAATCGTTGGTGCGACTCACTCAGGCATGACCACCGAAGCCTTTGACGATTACGCCAAAACCTGGCTGACGCAGGCGCGCCACCCGAAGACCGGCAAGCCCTACACCGAAATGATCTTCCAGCCGATGCTGGAAATGCTCGACTACCTGCGCAGTCAGGATTTCAAGACCTACATCGTGTCCGGTGGCGATACCGGCTTCATGCGCGCCTTCGCCGAGAAGGTCTACGGCATTCCACCCGAACAGGTCATCGGCACCACGTTCGTCACAACGTTTGATTACAAGGACGGCAAGGCGTCGATCCTGCGCACACCAAAACTGGCGCACAACGACGACGGCCCGGGTAAACCTGTGAGCATCGATGCGGTGATTGGCCGTCGTCCGATCCTTGCGTTCGGTAACTCTGACGGCGACCTGCAAATGCTGCAGTGGACGGCCGCCGGGGACGGCAAACGATTCATGGGGTTGGTGCATCACACCGATGCCAAACGCGAATGGGCCTATGACCGTCAATCGAAGATCGGGCATCTGGACAAGGCCCTGGACGAAGCGAACAAACGTGGCTGGACCGTCGTCGACATGGCCGCCGAATGGCGCCGGATCTATCCGTTCGATGCCGCCACAACCGGGCAACAGTAAAAGCAGAAGACGTAATGCAGGACCGCAATACACGTTTGTCGCACAGAGCGACGTCAGTAAAAGGAGCCAGTCAGATGACTCGCATACGCAAGTGGCTACCGAAACTCGCCCTGGTGGCGACCTCGGTCATGGCGATTTCGGCGACAGCCGCAGCCGCCGACAAACCCAACATCCTCGTGATCTTTGGCGACGACATCGGCCAGACCAACATCAGTGCCTACTCAATGGGCGTGGTTGGCTACAAAACTCCGAACATCGACCGCATCGCCAAGGAAGGCATGATGTTCACCGACTATTACGCGGAGAACAGCTGCACGGCAGGACGATCATCGTTTATTACGGGGCAGTCGGTGCTGCGTACCGGTCTGTCGAAAGTCGGCTTGCCGGGTGCGACTGTCGGCCTGCAAAAACGCGACATCACTATCGCCCAGGCACTCAAATCGCAGGGTTACGCCACCGGCCAGTTCGGCAAGAACCACCTCGGTGACCGCGATGAGTACCTGCCGACCAACCACGGTTTCGACGAGTTCTTCGGCAACCTGTATCACCTCAACGCCGAAGAAGAGCCGGAGCGTGAAAACTGGCCCAAGGACAACCCGGAGTTCACAAAAGCCTTCACTCCGCGAGGCGTGATCCACAGCTTCGCCGATGGCAAGATCGAAGATACCGGCGCCTTGAACACCAAGCGTATGGAAACCATTGACGACGAAACCACGGCCGCAGCCCAGGCGTTCATCGAGAAACAGGCCAAGGCGGATAAACCCTTCTTCGTCTGGATGAACACCACCCGCATGCACTTGTTCACCCACGTGCGTGAGTCGATGAAAGGCCAGAGCGGTATGGCCGGCAACGAGTATGCGGACGGCATGGTCGAGCATGACGGCGACGTCGGCAAATTGCTGAAAACCCTCGACGACCTGAAAATCGCCGACAACACCATCGTCGTTTACACCACCGACAACGGCCCGAACCAGTTCTCCTGGCCGGACGCGGCGACCACGCCGTTCCGTAACGAGAAGAACTCCAACTGGGAAGGTGCCTATCGCGTGCCCGCGATGGTGCGCTGGCCAGGCAAGATCAAGGCCGGGGAAATCTCCAACGAGATGTTCTCGGGCATGGACTGGTTCCCGACCCTGCTGGCGGCCGTGGGTGAGCCCGACGTCAAAAACAAACTGCTCAAAGGTTGGGCGCCAACTTCCGGCGGCACCAATTTCAAGGTGCACCTGGACGGCTACAACCAACTGCCCTACCTGACTGGTCAACAGCCAAAAGGCGAACGTAAGGAGTACTACTACTTCAACGACGATGGCGTACTGGTTTCCATGCGTTACGACAACTGGAAAGCGGTGTTCTGCGAACAACGTGCGCCAGGCGGGTTCAAGGTGTGGAGCGAGCCGTTCGTGTGCCTGCGAGTACCGAAGATCTTCAACCTGCGCATGGACCCGTATGAACGTGCTGACGTGGTTTCCGATCAATACTATGACTGGACCACCAAGAACGTTTACCTGACCGAAGTGGCGATCATGAAGTCCGCAGCGTTCCTGCAGACTTTCGTTGACTATCCACCAAGCCAGCGTCCGGCGAGCTTCAGCATCGACCAGATCCGCGAGGCGGTAGATGCCAAAATCGCTGAAAAAGTAAAAGCGGCACAGTAAAACCGTTGGACCGCCGTTCGCCTTGATCGGCGAGCGGCCTTTTTCCAGGGAATGCAAACACATCCCCTGTAGGAGCTGCCGCAGGCTGCGATCTTTTGACGTTCAGCCGTCAAGATAAAAGATCGCAGCCTGCGGCAGCTCCTACGCTGATTGACGTTTATATTGCCCATTGCACAAGGCAACAAATCCATGTCCTCACGTGTCGCCAGTAAGTCGTCGGCCATACCTGCCCCTCAAGTCGCCTCCCCGGCGCTGCTGATTCCCGCGTTGTTGCTGTTCGTTTCCGGTGCCGCGGCGCTGGTGTACCAGGTGTTGTGGATCAAGCAGTTGTCGTTGGTGGTTGGCGTCGAGGTGTACGCCATCACCACCGGGATCAGCGCGTTTTTTGCAGGATTGGCCCTGGGTGGCTTGTTGTTCGGGCGTTGGGCGGACACGTTGCGCCAACCGGTTCTGCTATACGCCGGGCTGGAAGTGCTGGTGGCGATACTCGGGGTTGGCGCGACTTTCGCCATGAGCCTGGCGGCCAGCCCGTTTGCCTGGCTTGAACAGCATGTAGGCCTGCTGGCGTGGGTGTTGCCCTTTGCACTGGTGGGCATTCCAGCGTTGTTGATGGGCGGCACCCTACCGGTGCTAGTCCGCTCCCTTGCGACCGACCCGCAACAACTGGGCAAGGCTGGCGGTCACCTGTACGCGGCGAACACTGCCGGCGCCATCGCGGGTACATTGCTCGCCGCATTCGTGTTGATCGCCGCGCTGGGTGTGCGTGGCAGTGCTTTGGCCGCCGCCATGCTGAACCTGCTGGCCGCCGCCGGCGCCTTGTGGTTTCAACGCCAGCGCCCGTTACTCGACGAAGCGTCGGCCAAGCCTCACACCGAGAAAGTGCCCGACCGCCTGGCACTCTGGCTGTATTCGATAGCCGGCGGCGTGGCGCTGGGCTACGAAGTGGTCTGGTCGCAATCGATCGTGCAGTTCATGAGCACACGCACGTATGCGTTTGCCGTGGTCCTGGCCACCTACCTCACCGGTTTGTTCCTGGGCAGTGCCCTGCTCGCCCGTCGGGTCGATCGCCTGCGCGATCCGTGGGGTGTGTTCGGTTTGCTGATTGCCGGTGCCGGACTGGTCGCCCTGCTGGAAATCGCCTTGCTGGGCCGATGGCTGGTGTTCGCCCAAACCACGGTCGAAGCCTGGGTGTTGTCGTTCGGCGCCAGCGAATTACTCGGCATGAGTGCACGGTTTGCGGTGGCGGCGCTGAGTATCGTGTTTGTGCCGACCGTATTGCTAGGCGCAGCATTTCCCGTGGCCCTGCGATTGAGCGTCGGCCGCGATCATGTGGGGCGCAATGTCGGTGAAGTGGTGGCGTTCAATACCCTGGGCGGCATCATCGGTGTGATGCTCTGCGGGTTTGTCCTGATCCCGCTGCTGGGGCTGGTTCGTACCTTGGGATTGTTGGCCATTATCGCCGCTGGCATTGGCTACTTCGCAGTGCGCAAAGGTCATGGCGTGAAGAAAGGCCGGCGTCAGGCTGTGGTCGCGATCGGTCTGGTGGCTGTGGCGCTGGTGGTGTTTACCCCGGCCAACAAACTGGCCAGCCTGCTGCCCGGCGCACGCAACGGCACCTTGAACTTCTACGAAGAAGGACGTGGCGGAACCGTCGCCGTTGTCAGCCAAGGCAAGGGACAGAAAACTTTCGAGCGCTTGTATATCCAGGGCGTATCGAACACCGGCGACGCCATGCCATCGCTGCGCTACATGCGGATTCAGGCGTTGCTGCCATTACTGATACACAACGGCGAACCCCGCTCGGCAATGGTGATTGGCTTTGGCACCGGCATCACCGCCGGTGCCCTGACACAATATCCGGGCCTTGAGCAACGTGTGGTCGCCGAACTGCTGCCGGCGGTGGTCAAAGCCGCGCCGTTGTTCAAGGGCAACTTCAATGCTGCGAGCCATTCCGGCGTCGACGTGCGGTTGCGTGATGGCCGTCAGGAATTGCTGCGCAACCCGCAGCGCTATGACTTGATTACCCTCGAACCACCTCCGCCCTCCGCGGCCGGCGTGGTGAATCTGTACTCGCGCGACTTCTACCAACTGGCTGCCCGCCGATTGAACAAACAAGGCCTGGTCGCGCAATGGCTGCCGCTGCCAACCCAGAACATCGACGATTCGCGCTCGCTGGTGCGCAGCTTCCTCGATGTTTACCCCTACGCCAGCCTGTGGACCAGTGAGTTCCATGAAATGCTGTTGGTGGGGTCGATGGAGCCGATTGAACTGGACGCGGCGAAAATCAGCGAACGCTTCCAGCAGGACCGCGTGCGCAGCACCTTGCAGGACGTGGGCATTGGCTCGGCCGCCGCATTGCTCGCCACATGGGTGACCGACCGCGCCGGCCTTGAGCGTTTCGCGGCGAATGCGCAGCCGGTGACCGACGATCAACCGCGTATCGAATATGCGCCGTGGGTACGGGCCAAGGAGATCACGCGCGTGTTGCCCGCGTTACTGGATCTGCGCATCGCGCCACCGCTGTTGAACGCCGATCAGGGATTTACCGAGCGGATGAACACCCACCAGCAACGCCTGATGCAGTTCTACCGCGCAAGCCTCCATGCCTATGACGGCGATCGTGATGCGTGGAGCCGGGATATTCGCGAAGTGATGCGCGGGGATGGCGGGAATCCGTATTTCCGGTGGTTTGTCGGGGATTGATAGGTGTCTGACAAACCGCAATCGCGAGCGGGCTCGCTCCCACATTGGAATGCGTTCCCCTGTAGGAGCGTGCCTGCTCGCGATAAAGCCACCCGCCTCAACAAAACCATCATTTGACACACGCCGGCCTTCCGGCAAAGCTGCATCGAGCATGAACGCGCGCCTGACGGCAAACGCACCTGGACCACGGAAGTCGCAATGCCGAAAGATAAAAATAAAGCAGTAACCCCAAACCCTGATTCGCGCCCTACCCTGATGAGTCGCTATCTGTTCCCTGTCACCATCGGCATCCTGCTTCTGGCTGTCGCTGGTATCGGCTGGTTTCTGCTCGGCAGCAACTCCGCGCCGACAACCTACGTGCCACCCAGCACACCTGTTGCGCAGCCGGCCAAACCACAACCAAAACCGGTGGCCATGGCACCGGCAACAATGGTCGACGAGCAGCAATGCCAAGGCTGCCACAGCGCCCAGGTCAAGGATTGGCAAGGCTCCCATCACCAACTGGCGATGCAGGAGGCCAATGCCGAAACCATGCTCGGCGACTTCAACAACGTCACGTTCAAGGCGGAAAACGAAACCACCCGTTTCTCGCGCAAGGACAACGACTTCTGGGTCAACACCCCGGGGATCGACGGCAAGAACGCCGACTTCAAAGTCGCCTACACCTTTGGCATCGCGCCGCTGCAACAGTATTTGATCGAGGTCGGTGAAGGCCGCTTGCAAGCGCTGGGCATCGCCTGGGATACCGAAAAAAACCGCTGGTTTCATCTGTATCCCGGCCAGGGCGTGACCTTCAAAGACCCGTTGCACTGGAGCAAACCGAGCCAGAACGCCAACTTCATGTGCGTCGAGTGCCACACCACTGGCTACAAACGAAACTTCGATGCGGCAAAAAACACCTTCGACAGTCAGTGGAACAGCCTCGGCGTCGGCTGTCAGGCCTGCCATGGCCCGGCTTCCAACCACCTGGAATGGACCGCGAAAAAAACCGACTTGATCCACGCCGGGTTTGCCGTCGACCTCAAGGACAAAAACGCCACGGTCGAAATTGAAACCTGCGCCCGCTGCCACTCCCGCCGCGCACCACTGGGCGATGGTTTTACCGTCGGCAACCGGCTGATGGATGATTACCTTCCAAGTCCCCTGACCCGCGAACTGTATGCGCTGGATGGCAAGATCAAGGATGAAGTGTTCGAGCACGGTTCCTTCGCCCAAAGCAAAATGTTCGACAAGGGCGTGCGTTGCAGCAACTGCCACAACCCGCACAGCACCGAACTCAAGGCGCCGGGCAACGGTGTCTGCCTGCAATGCCACAACACTGCCGGCAAGACCCCGGTTGAAGGGGTCGACGGTAAAGGCCTGCAAGCAAAAAATTACGATTCTATTGAACACACCCGCCATACGATGGGCCAACCGGGTTCGCAATGCGTCGATTGCCATATGCCCGGCAAGTTCTACATGGGCAATGATTTCCGCCATGACCACAGCTTCAGCATTCCCAACCCGGAACGGGCGAAAAAGCTCGGTACACCTGACGCCTGCCTGACGTGTCACCAGGGTAAGGCCGGGGACAAGGTCACCGAGCAATTCAAATTGTGGAGCAGTGCCAGCCCAGCGCAGGCCCCGCGTTACGACGAAAGCCTGTGGTTGATCCGCAACGGCCAACCCGGCGCGGCGCAAGCCTTGTACGAGCAACTGCAACGCAGCAACCTGCCGGCGATTCAGCGAGCGACGCTGTTGGCCGAGTTGCCGCTGTATCCGAGTGAACAGGCACTGAAACTCGCCACCAAGGATTTGAACAACACGGCGCCACAGGTGCGAGAAAGTGCCATCCGTGCAGTCAGCGCGTTCCTGCCTCCTGCGGAGCGGGCGCCGTTGTTGTCGCCGCTGCTCAATGACCCGGTGAAAGCCGTGCGCATTGCCGCCGCCCGCGATCTGCTCAGTGTCGCGCGTACCGGTCTGGGCACCGCTCAGGACAATTGGAACGCCGCCATCGGCGAGTACGAAGCGGTGCAAAAGAGCCTTGCCGAACGCGCCGAAGCCAACCTCAACCTGGCCATGCTGTATCAGGCCAGCGGTCGCAGCAGCGAGGTGGAAGGGTTGCTGCGCACGTCGCTCAAACGTGATCCGGACTTCTACCCCGCGCTGGTAACGCTGGTGCAGTGGCTGGAAGCCAATGGCCGCGGCGCGGAGGCTCAGGCGCTACTCGCACAAAGCCTGAAAGAACACCCGGACGCCGCCCTGCTTCAACACACTCAGGGCTTGTCGCTGGTGCGTGCCGGCAAGGCCGAACAGGCCATGCCATTTCTGCGTAAAGCCGCACAACTGGAACCGCAAAACGGTCAATACGGCTACGTGCTGGCGGTGGCGCTTCATGACAGCGGCAAAGTCGACCAGGCCTGCGAAGAGCTGGAAAGACTGCTGAAAGTACAACCCGCCAACCGCAACGCACGGTTGTCGCTGATCCAGTACTACCTCAACAACGGGCAGGAACCCAAGGCGCAGGTGCTGTTGCAGGGCTGGAAGAAAATGAACATGGGCGATCCGGCGCTGAAGTAATCGTGGACCCATCAAAAGATCGCAGCCGTCAGTTCCTACAGAAAACCGCGTATTCCTGTAGGAGCTGCCGCAGGCTGCGATACCTCATCAGGCTTGATCGCATTCCCTTCGCGACGCCAGATCATCTGTAGCAGCTGCCGAGCAACGCGAGGCTGCGTTCGGCTGCGAAGCAGTCGTCAAATCAAGCGGCGCGCTTTTTCAGGAAACCGCATTCGCAGATTTACGGCCGCTACGCGGCCGAACGCAGCCTCGCGTTGCTCGGCAGCTGCTACGGGACTTTGAACCTGCGGCGCAGCACGCTACAGATTCACCTGAAAGTTAAAAACCGTATCAGAACGCGGCAAACAGCAGCGGGCAGGGAAAACGTCTGATCCGCATAAATGAAAGGATTCTGAGTGTGTTTTGTCGAAATCTGAGGCACCACCGATCACTGTAGGAGCAAGCAGGCTCGCTCCTACAGTGGGCTTGTCTCAGCTGCGTTCGCGGGGGATCAGGCTTTGCAGTTGTTGCGCCAGGAAGTTTGCGTCGAACGCAAAGGTATCCGGGTCTTTCAAGCCATTGGTCTTGCGCCACTGCCAGTTCGTGGCGGGTGGCAGGCACACCAGCGACACGCTGCCAACGCGCGCAGCGGTAAAGCCCAGCACCGCCACGGAAATCTGCCCACCGGTGCCCATCACATCCGGGACGAATTCGACCGGTTTGCCGGCAATCAGAATGCTCAGCTTTTCGGTCTTGAACGTCGAGGTCTCGACTGGAACACTCGGCCCTGACGCGACATACGCTTCGCGGCTGACCTCCAGCAGATGCGGGACCAGTACCGGTTCCAGCCACTGCTGGATCTGATCGAACAGTTCACCCACGCGTTTGGCCCACTCGGCCGATTGCGATTCAAACAACTGCTTCTTGTGCGCTTCGCTGTCTGCGTAGTGACGAAGCATCTCGCCCAGTTGCTGTACGTCGTCCATTGCGGTGTTCCTTTGATTGAAGCCGTGCTGCGGACCTTGAGCATGGCAGAAGCGCGTTGCCGACGTACGACTAAAAGCGCGAACGGTGCTGGCGCGCCTCGGGGCAGTGCATCAACTGGCCGCGGGTCGACGCAGACGCGCCATGCTCAAAGTATCCACCCAGGCACCGTCGCGCACGGCGTAGTCGCGCAGCAGCCCTTCGGTTTCGAAGCCGAACTTGCGATACAGGCCGATGGCGGCTTCATTGTCGGCAAATACCGAAAGCTCGACCCGGTGCAGGTTCATCCAGTTATCGGCGATATCCAAGGCTGCTCTCAGCAGTTTCGAACCGACGCCCTTCCCCTGCCAGGGGTGTGCGACGCCCATGCCAAAACTGCCGGCATGGCTACGACGAATACGTGAGAACTGTTCCAGGGTAATGCTGCCGATCACGGTATCTTGATGCAGCGCCACCAGTTGCATCACCCGCTCGTTGTCCGACACCAGTCGCTTGCGCCAGACATCACTGGAGGGAAATGGCAATTGCAACGTTTGACGGGCAACCACTGGTTCGCGGTAAAGCGCGGTGATGCCTTCGATGTGGGACTCGTTGAGACGTTCGAGGGTGATGACAGGCTCGGTGGTGGGCATGGTGAATCATCCTTGAGGCAGACATGGCCACTCACTCTATAACGCAGACCTCCCGAATGGCGAGCCCCCTGCAAGAGCGAGCTTGCTCGCGAAGCGGTGTAACAGTCGACGACGATGTGGGCTGACCTGGCGCTATCACGAGCAGGCTCGCGCCTACCTTTGGAACGGGTCAGTCCTGGAACCAATCGCGTCGTTCTTCGAAAGTGCTGAGAATCAATTCCACCAGCATCTGCACCTGCGCCTGGTCCTGGGACTGCTCATTCATCGCCAGCCATACCTGGCGTTGCATCGGCTGGTTGAACAACCCCGGCAACCCGATCAAGCCACGGTCGAAGCGGCTCATGTAGCCCGGCAGCAGGCCGATGCAGGCGCTGCACCGGATCATCTCCAGCATCAGCTCATAAGAGTGCAACTGCACCACGCCGGCCAGACGCTGCTCCACCAGCGCATTCCACGGGCGAAAGCTGTCGACCTGCCGCTCGTGTTGCCATTGCACCAGCAGGAAATCGGCGAGGTCGTCGAGGTGTTCGGGGCGGGCCGTGACCCGTGAATAGCGTTTGGCGATGTGCGGCTGGAAGTCCAGTCGCGCCAGCGGTTGCGGCTCTGTGGTGGAGAAGCTTGGGCCTGGTATCGGCGATTCGGTGCCCGCCAGCCACAACACCACGTCGGCGCTGACCGCTTGCAATGACAGGTCGCTGTCAAGCGAGATGATCTCCAGACGCACGCTGGCGTTGCGGCGCAACAGCGACACCAGATCACGTCCGAGGATGTCATGCAGGAGGGTTTGCGCCACAGCCAGGCGAATCAACGGCTGCTCGATCACCGGCAAGGTGCGCTCGTGCGCCAGGGCCAGCAGATGGGCGTGCAACTGATGGCCGTCACGGCTGAGTGTCAGTGAACTGTCCTTGAACATGAACAGCGTCCTTTGCAGTTGCTCTTCCAGTTGGGCCAGGTGTTTGCGCAGGATCGTCGGCCGCACATTGAGGCTGCGCGCGGCCTGCATGAAACACCCGCAGCGGGCGCTGACCAGAAAATACTGCACCACTTCGATGTCGATCCCGGCGGCCAGCGCCAGCCAGGTCTGAGGGTCCGCGTCCGGGGCACGGTATTGAACAACGCGCGAAGCCTCTGTCGGCTCTGTGAATGACATCGATGACTCCCTGTCGATTTTTGTTGGTCTATGGCGACACCTCGACGTGCGCGGTCCCCTGCAGGAGCGAGCCTGCTCGCGATAGCGAACTGCCAACCAACAGACATGTTGAATGCTGAACCGCCATCGCGAGCAGGCTCGCTCCTACAGTTACTGAGGTTTTGTCTCCAGGATTCTGTTCAGCTCAGCGCCGTCGATACTCAGGGTTGCCGTGTTGAGCATGCCTTCCAGGTAGGCCTTGGCAATTTGTTCCTGGCGCTGGGCACGCAGGGCCTGGGTCAGCCGTTCGCGCAGTTCGTCCAGGGTGGCGACCCGTGCCGGTTGTTGCTCGGTCAACTTGATCACGTGAAAGCCCATCGCACTCTGCACCGGCTCGGACACCGCGCCGACCTTGAGCCTAGACACCACATTGCGCACTTCGGGCACCAATTGCGTCAATGGTTGCAACCCGGTATCACCGCCGCGCTCGGCGCTGTCGCGATCCTGCGAGTACTGCCCCGCCATCGCCGCAAATTCCGCCGGGGTGGCCTGGGCTTTGCGGCTCAGTTCCTGGGCTTGCTTGCGCACGCTTTCCAGGTTTTGCGGATCGCTCACCCCAAGGAAAATCTGACTGACACGGAACAGCGCCGGCGTCATCCATTGCGACTTGCCTGCGTCATACGCTTGCTGCAGTTCGGCTGCGCTGGGGTAATCCGCCGGCACCTGGCTGACCGATTGCAAGTAGTCGCGAAAGACGATTTGCTCGGTGGCGGCGCGGGTTTGCTGTTCGACCTCCGGGCGCTGGCGCCAGCCTTGGGCATCAGCCTGTTCCAGCACGGCTTTCTCGGCCAAGCGCGAGCGAATCCAGCTTTCCAGCGTCGCGCGATTGCCACGCAGTTGATCGCGCGTCTCCGCCGGCAAGGTCGCCAACAGCCTCTTGAGTTCTTCACTGTCGACTTGCTGATTGCCCAGTCGCGCTACGGCGGGCTCTGTCGACGCTACCGCCAGGGACTTCACCGGTTGCGGTGCCGCGACCGGGTCGTTGCCCGGTCGCAGGCCCAGCGTCACGGCAACCACCACCACCGCCAGCGCCCCCGCGCTCGCTACTACCGTACGTTTTTTCACAGGGCAGCCACCTCGTCTTGCGTGGTGGCGCTGGTGTCAGCCTGAGCATGCAACTGCGCAGCGTTCTGGCTGTAATCGCGCAGGTAAACGATGAACTCTTGCAGCAAGCGATCCCACAATTCCAGATTGCCGCGCAGGTAATCGGCGCTGACGCCAGCGGCCACGACCACGTCCATTTCCATCACCAGGAACTCGCCTTGCACCGACAACCGGGCAAAGCGACGCGAGGCATTCCACAGCTCCGCCAGCCCGGCCGGCAACTCGCCCTGCACGCGCAACGCGCAGCTGAACGTGAAGTCGACGTAGGTGCCCTGCTCTGCCGCCAGATTGCCGAAGCGCACGGCGTAACCGATCCCCTGGCTGGCACTGAGCAATTGCACGATGCCGTTCTGATCAGTTTGATTAACGCGATAACCGGCGGCTTGCAGCACTTCGGTGAGCGATTGTGGCGATACGTGAGCGATCAATTGAGTCATGTGAGTTCTTCCCTGTTTTCAGTGAGTGATCGCGGCCTGAGGCGCGTCGAATTGGGTCTTGTAGAGCTCGTCGCCAAAGCCTTGGGCCAGTTCTTCGAACTTGACCCGCGCAGTGCCGGCGAACGGTTGGCGAATCTTCATCACCTCGGCGACGTCGATTTTTTCGTAGGCCATGAGGATTTCCTTGGCCACGCCATACATCTGTTGATTCTTGACCGAACATTGCTGCATTTGTGTGTCACGTTCAGTCAATTGCGCTTCGAGCCGGGCGCGTTCGGCTTCTTTGCCGCGCGCCATGACCAACAGATCGTCATAGGCCCTCTTGAACTTGCCGATCTGCTCGTTGCTGGCCGCCACTTGCGCCTGGGCCTGGCTGTGCAGGCTGTCTTGCTGACTCGCCAGTTGCTCGGCCGCGCCCTTGTACTTGGCCAACTCGGCGGTCAATTGTTTGATCTGTGCCTGAGCGGCCTTGGCCTCGGCTTGCGCCGCGACCTGGGCGGCGCTGGCCTGGGCCTGCTGGCTTTGCAGGGCCTGTAACTGTTGGGTGGTGCTGCGCAATTGCGTGCGCAAGCGTTCCTCCATGCCCTCGGCGCTCGCCCCTTGGGCCACCAGCGCTCCCAGGGCAAACAACAGGATTTTTCTGTTCATCACGTTCTCCCTGCGCCTTAGAAGCGCGTGTTGATTTCAAGCTGCAAGACGTCGATATCAAACGGCGCGCCGTACACGGCTTCGGAACTCAACCAGCGACCGGTGGCATAGACGTTCTTGGCCAGACCGTAGTTGCCGCCCAGGAAGTAACCCTTGGCGTTGGTACCGCCCAGGTGGAACGAGGAATCGTTGAAACCGTCCGGCAAGGCATCCGGCTGGATGTACTTGTAGCCGGCGAACAGGTTCCAGTCGCCCTGCTTGCGCATATCCAGAGCGTTGCCGAGGGTGAACTGCACCATCCACGCATTGGCACCGCTTTCGATGTCGCCATCGCTGTCGAGGTTGTTGACGATCTGCCCTGCCGCACGTTTGCGCATGTCGCCTTCGTCGTAGCCCAGGTTGTGCACGTAATTGGCCTGGCTGCGCAGCTTGAAGTCTTCCGGCAAGTCGCTGTCCCAGACAAAGTTCAGGTCCAGCAGGTTGAACTCCGAGGCCAGGCCGACGTATTGCGGTTGCGCCGTGGTTGCCGGGTTGAGCGGGTTCGGTGTGATGTCACGCAACAGGAACACGGTGTTGCCCTTCTGCATGAACGCCGAACGGCTGCCGTCGGAGTCGCAGCCCGGCGCGCCGGCCCACGGTTCGCAAGGGCTGGAGCGCTGGCCTTCGATGTCGTCGAAGCGGTAGTAGGCCAACGCACCTTTGAGGCGGTTGCTGGCGTTGATGGCCCAGTTGGCGCCGATCTGCGCACCGAACAGCCATTTGTTGTCGCTCTCTTCCTTGTCGAAGCCGTTGCTGGAACTGGTGTCGTTGGTGTACTCGATCGGGAATGCGCCGACGGTGCCGAACATGCCCCAATCGCGGTTGAGCTTGTGGTCGAACATCGCCGCGATACCGTCGAAGTTCAGCTCGTTGGAATACAGCATGTCGGTGGAGAAAAACGGGTTGGTAAAGCGGCCACCGGTCAGGGTCAACTCGTTGGTGGCTTTCCAGGTCAGGTAGCCTTGATCAAGCCAGATGTCTTTCTTGCCGAAACCGCCACCGAGCGTTTGGGTGGTCGACACCGGGCTGTTGTCGGAACCGGTGCCGATGCGAATGCCCGCGGTCCAGTCCGGCGCAATCACCGCTTTCATACCCAGACGCGCGCGCAGGCGCAGCAGGTTTTCGCGGTCTTCGCGGGTGTTGAGCAACGGCGGCAGGCTGGTGCTTGTGTTGGGGTTCACGTCGTACGGGCCGCTGTTGTTGAGCTTGGCGAAGTCGACGATTTCGTTGCTGTTGGTTCCCGAGTAGTAGCGCGATTCGTCCCGCAAGCGAATATCGCCATCGAAGCTGACCCGCGATACCCAGTCCGGGAACGTGTTGGGCTGGGCCCAGTTTTCCTGCTTGGCGGTGGCCATGACTTCGGCCTTGACCTGATCGCGGATCTGGTCGCGCACGGCGGCCGGCACATACTGTACCCGCACATCGCCCGGTGCGGCGGCCGGGCCATTGGCGGCCACGGCGGTCGGAGCGGAAGCGGCTTTGCGCGCCTGGTCCGCTTCACTCTGGGCCTGGGCGATCAGCTTGTCGGCCTTGTCCTGTTTCAACACGCCTTGCTCCACCAGCAAGCGGATCAGATTGATCGTGGCGTTCTCTGAGGGCGCGGGCGCTGCCGCGGCCTGACCGACCAGGGTCGCAATGACCATGCCGACCGCCAGGGACAATCGATTCACATTGGAAATCATCTGCACACAACTCCTTATGGCAAAGCTTTGATAATGGGGTTACCCCGGACGCCGCCCTTGCAGGGACACGCGCATGGGGACAGTGAAAGAAGCCGGTGGCCGCTGGTTCATGCGCGGCGCACCGCGAAGGGCTGCGAGTATTTGCGCGTCGACCTCGGCGTTGCCGCTGGACTTGGCCAGCTCGACCCGCGAGATGTCGCCCGAGCTGCTCAACCACACGTCGACTTGCGCCTTGTAGGCCTGGTTGCGCAGGTCCGGGTTGTCGCGCAACAAGCGCTGAAAGCTGACGGCCATGAACTGGCTATACGTGCCGTTGCCCAGGCGTCCACCGCCGGAACCGGCCATGCCATTGCCCTTGCCCGCGCCGATACCGAAGTTGTCCGTGCCGGACTGCGCCGCACCGTCCATCTCCATCGGCTTGGCCAGGTCGTCCGCCGGTGAAGGCGGCGCTTCGACTTCCGGCGTGACCTCTTCCGGTTCCGGTGTCGGCTCGGGCTCGACCATTTTTTCTTCGACAGGAGGCTCTGGCTCCGGCGGTTTTTCCGGTGGCGGTGGCGGTGGTGGCGGCAACGGAATGATGGTCGGCACCTTCGGCGCTTCGCGGCGTATGCCGCTCATGTCGTTGGCCCATTGCCACAGGAACCACGCGGCCACACCAGCAATCAGCAACCCGGCGCCCCACTTCACGAAGCGCACGGGGGACTTCTTGACGGGTGACGGGCTGATGGGAAGTTGAGCAGTCATGGTCAGCCCTGTGTCGGTTTGCCGGTCACCAGACCGACTTGTGACAGTTCCAGACGACGCAGCAGGTCCAGCACCTCGATGACTTTTTGGTACTGCACGGTGGCGTCGCCGCGCACGATCACCGGGAAGTCCGGGCTCTGGGCTTTCTCGATTCGCAGTCGGTCTTCAAGTTCGGCCAGCGTCACCGGATAGGCATCGAGAAACACCTGGCCCCCGTCGTTGACCGAAATGGCCTTGGTCTTGGCTTCGGACAGTGACGCCGAGGCACTGGCCTTCGGCAGGTTGATCTGGATGCCGGACACCTGTGCGGTGGCGGTGAGGATGAACATCACCAACACCACCATCAGCACGTCCACCAGGGGCGTGATGTTGATGCTGTCGACTGCGGTGTCTTCGTCATCGTCGTGGGAGGCATTTACGGAAGCCATGTCTGTGCTCCTCAGGCCGGTGCTTGGGCGTTGGTGTGTTGGGCGCTGGCGTGATTGCCACGGCGGTGGGCCGCTTCACTGAACTGACTTTCGCCGTGCATCTCCGCCAGACGCGTGATGAACTCATCGACGAACACGCGCATGTCGGCGCTGACTTCTTTGTTGCGGGTGATCAGGCGGTTGTAGCCAAACAGCGCCGGGATCGCGACGAACAAGCCCATGGCGGTGGCGAGCAACGCGGCGGCCATGCCCGGTGCGATGGCGTTGATGTTGACGTCGCCGGCCATGGCGGTGCCGAGGAACACCACCATGATCCCCAGCACCGTACCGAGCAGGCCGATGTAAGGGCCGCCGGCGATGGCGTTGGACAAGGTCGAGAGTTTCGAGCTGAGCGCCTGGTTTTCCCGGGTGCGCACACCGTCCATGGAGCAGCGGATCGCCTCAATGGTGGCCGCCGAAACCGAAGAGGTATCAGCGCCTTGCTCGCGACGGGTGCGGATTTCTTTCACCGCCACCTGATACAGGCGCCACAGCGACGAATCGCGCAAACGCAGGGCAAGGTCCTGGTCGTCGGCGAACATTTCCAGGCGTGTACCGACTTTGGCGAACTGCTCGCGGAAGGCTACGTTGGCCGCCGAGACACGGCTGACCATTCGGTTCTTGCGGACCATGATGACCCACGACTGGAACATCATCAGCACCAGCACCGCGATGATCACCCAGGCGTCCATCGGCACGGCGTTGAGCAGGAAACCTAGACTGCCGAAGCCGTAGCCCGACTGTTCTTCATCGACGCCATAAACCACCAGTTTCGACTCGGCGCCTTGGGATGTGGCATCGGCCAGCAACTGCGCGGCGGGACGGGCGACCTTGGACAGGCGCAACTCATCCATGGCACCGGCAAACGGCAAGTAAGCGCTGGCATGCACGTCGGCACCCATCGCCATGATCGAATTGAACGCCGGCATCGCCAGCGCCAGGCTCGCGGTTTCGCGGCCGTTGACGTACAGCGAGACCTTGCTGCCTTCAGCGGTCAGTGCCAGGTGTTGCCATTGACCAGGGTTCAGCGCCTGGGTCGATACGGCACGCTGACCGTCGATTTCCACGAACGGCAGGCCCTGATTCAAACCGATCAACAGGCTTTGTTCGCCCTCACGACGGGCCACAATCAGTTGCTCGCCATTGGCCTGATCCAGTTTCAACCAGGCGCTGAAGGTGAACGCGCTGCCTGCGTTGTGCTGCAACGATGGGCTGGCGGGCAGCAACAAGGGTTGGCCGCTGAACTGCAAGGCACGACCGATCACCCCGTCGATGCTCGCACCGGTGGCGCTTTGCGCGGTGTTGCCGTAGGCCGTGGTGTCCTTGGCCGGCGTGCCGGTGGCGCCCTCGAAATGGTAGAGCGCGGTGTAGTTCGGATCGAAGGTCAGTTGACCGTTGCCGGTGGCCGCCGCCTTCGGGTTGCCGTAGTACATCCAGATATCCTGACGCTGAGCGCCCTCCACTTTCGGCACATCGACCCACACCAGCGCCATGCCCATCAGCGCATCGAAACTTTCGATCTGGTGGTTGAGCACGGTCTTGTCATCGGCGGCGATGAAGCGCAGGTCCGAGCCGTCCTCCTTGACGCCGTCGAAGGTGAAGTTGCCGGTGTGCAGGCGCACCAGCAACGCGGTGCGGCCCAGGGCCTCGTTGATCGCTGCGCCTTGCGGCGTGGTGTCCACCGAAATCTGTTTGCGGTAATGCCAATCGTCCTGCCACCACGCCTGGGCGGTGGCCGGGAGCACGAAGCTCAGGCACATCAGGAAAGCCAGAAATATGCGCTGCATGAAAATGTCTCCGTAGGTTCAGAATGTCGCTTGCAGGTTGAAATGCAGGCGCGATTCCTGTTTCGAGGTATTCGGCCCTTCGAGCAGCGGGTAGCCCCAGTCGAGGCTGCCGGACAGCCATTTGCTCAAGCTCGCGCGGGTGCCCAGGCCAACACTCGCCAGGGCGTAATCGGCGTCTTGATCGGGAAGTTCGTCGCGCAAGTACAACTGGGCGCCTTCGGCGAAGGCATAGAAGCGCCACTCCTGCACGTATGTGCCCAGGTACTTGGCGAGCGATGGCGTGCGCAGTTCCTGGCTCAGCAGGTAGCCGTCGTCACCGGTGCGTTCGGCCGCGAGATAACCGCGTACCGACGTGGCGCCACCGGCGGAAAACTGCTCGTTGGAGACCAGCGGCCCCGAGGCGAGCTGGAACGAGGCCTTGCTCGCGGTCTGCCAATCGTTGCCGAAGGTGTAGGTGTAATTGGTATCGCCCTTGAGCACCGCGAAACTGGGGCTGGCGCGATAGCGTTTGTAGTCGAAATCTTCGTCGGAACTGCCGTAGCCCAGGAAGCTGCGGGTGCCCGCCACCAGGCTCAGGCCAAGGCCCAGCTGCGAGCTTTCGGTGTAGCGAAAACCGTTGTAGGCAAAAGTGAACGGCGCGTACTTGAGGGGCACCTTGTCGCTGTCACCGGCGAAGTCCAGTTGCTCATCGAAGTCTTTGAAATCGATACCCGCCGACAACGAGTTGGACCAGTTGCCACTGGACGGCAACGTGTAGATCGCCGATACACCGTAGGAATGGCCCTTGCCCAACACGTTGCTGCCGCCGATGGTCGCGACGTTGCTGTCGGACTGGTAACCGGCAAACTGCACGCTCCAGCGCTCGCTGAGCGGCGCGGTGTAGGAGCCCGACCAGACCTTGGCGTTGGAGGTGTCTTCAGGGGCGGTAAAAAACGTCAGCGACACGCTGTGGCCCAACTGCCACAGGTTGTTGTAACCAAGGCTGGCGACACTGCGCAGCTTTTCGGTGTCGGCGCTGTAGTCGTTATTCAGACCAAGAGTGGCCTGCCACGGGTCCTGGTCCTCGACCTGCAAATCGACGTCCATGGTGCCGGGGCGTTGGCCTTCGCGAACCAGCGGCATCACCTGGCGCCCTGGGTTCTTGTTGAGCTGCGCGAGTTCCGTCTGTACCTGGGCGAAGTCCGGCACCTGGCCTTCTTTCAGCGCCGGTACATCGTCACGGATTTCCACTGGCGAATAGTGCTTGGCGCCGACCACACGCACTCGGCCGACCTTGGTTTCGCTGACTTGCAGATAGACGATACCGTCCTCGACTTTCTGCTCCGGTAAATCAACGAACACCGATTGATAGCCGTGGGCCTGATACGCCTTTTGCAACGCGTCGCGCGCACCTTCGATGTCGGCCAGATGTTTCTGCGGACCAAGGAACGGATAGACCGCCTCCTCGATCGCCCGGGCATCGAGCACGGTGTTGCCGCGCACGAAGTATTCGTTGACATCCACCGGCTTGGGTTCCAGCGGCTCAGCGCTTTGCTCCGCCCACGCCGGTTGCGCGCCCGCCGTCACCAGCAGCCAGCCCCACAGCGCCAGCCGTGACTTGAAAAAATGATCCACATCACCCCCTGAATTCGAAAAACCGGTCGCCGTCTGCACTGCGGCAGGCTGGCTTGATTGCCCTGCTCCCGGCGTCCCGCCATCGGCTGGAAAGTGGCCTCTCGGCCGCCTCAAGCACGTCACATAGGCATGACCGGACTGGCGAAGTGCTACCGAACTTTTGTCATGAAAGCTTCATTCAAAGATTCGATCAGGCTCACTCCCACAGTGGACTTGTGTGAATCTGAGGCATAAAAAAGGCGACCCGAAGGTCGCCTCTGGTGCTGCCGGATGGCGCTTTACAACGTCAGATTGCCGCGTTCTTCTTCGGTCAATTGCCCCCGTGCACGCTCATCCAACGCGCCGGCACCCAGCACCTGCACCGGGCTGTTGGGGTTGTAGCCCGGCGTCGGCGCGCGGCTGGCGCCGTCACTGCTCGGTGTCAGTGGTTCGGTCCCCAGGCTCAGCACCTGCACAGTCACAATCGACGGCAGGTTTTTGCGTGCCGCTGCCTGTTGCTGACGCGACATGTCCTCAGCCGCTTGCGTGGCGGATGTAGCGGCGGAACTGGCCGACGTGATCGCGCCGGTGTTCACCGATGCCGTCACCGGAATCCCCGACGACTTGCCCTGCACCTGGATGTTCGCCGCGTTGACCACCCGCAAAGCGATGATGTTGATGTTGCCCGACACCCGGATGCCGGCCTCGCCCGCATCAATAGTGCCCAGTGGAGCGATCAGGTCGATGTCGCCCGGTGGCACTTCCGCAATCGGGTTGAGCGTGGCGATACCGGCACCGGTGCTCGGCACGGTCGGCGACAGCGTCACGTTGCCCCAGGTGTCGTAGATACGTTTGGGCGGCGTGAACACCACGGTGGTTTTCGAACCCCGGCCGGCGTTGATGTCGCCTTCGGCCGACCAACCGAGAATGCTGCCGCCGAATGTGGTCATGACTCGGCTCTGCCCCAGCAAGATGCTGCCCTGGGAATACAGCTGAATGTTGCCCGCGCCCTGGGTGACAATTCCTGCGGTGGATGGCGGCGCCGCACCTTCGACACCGAACACCTGGCCACCGCCGGGAGTGAGCATCTGAATGTCACCGCCGAACAGCGTCTTCACACCCGCGCCGCCGTACAGCGTGATGTCGCCGTCGTAGCGAAGGGTATTGCCCGCCACATCGGTGGTCGGGAACAACGCCGCTATCGCGTTGCGACCGCGCAGATAACTGCCCTGGCGCGGACCGTTTGCATCGGCGTATTCCAGGCCACCGGCACGCAACTCGGCGAAGTACACCTGACGTGCGAACACGGCTTGCTCGGTGCCCGGCAGTGCTGCGTAAAACGCCCGTGCCTGTTCTGCGTTGCCGTTGAAGCCGTAGCCCAGGGTCAGCCAGGACAACAGTTCTTCATCGTAGGTCTTGACCACCTTACCCGGCTGATCGCTGAGCGGCGTACCGCTGGCAGCCTGGTTTTTCGGGTCCAGATAGCGGGCGATGAAGCGGCCGTAATCCGGACCATCGGCCCCTGCACCCGCCTGCAACACCAGACTGGCACCCGGACGGTTATCACCCGCCATTACTGGCCCGATACTGGTGACGCTGGCGCGATCTTCCATCAGAATATTGCGCCCGGCATTGATTTCCAGTGTGCCGGGGCCGGCAATGTCGAAACTGCTGTAAAGAATGTCGCGACCGGCGGACACGCGCGAAACGTCGTTTGCGTTGTTGTGGATGAACAGGTTGCCAGTGGCGGTGATGGAGTCACTGCTGTTGCCCATACCATCGCGGTTCACAGCCAGTGGCTGTCCGATGGTTGTACCCGACGCGACGATATCGCGTCCGGCCAACATCCAGACCGGCCCGGCCGCTTCGTACCAGGTGCGTTTGGAGTTGCTGAAACTCAAGGTTTCGCCACTGCGAACGCCAACCAGATCGCCGGTTAGCGCGTAGAACCGCGCAGGGGCCTGAACCCCACTCAAGCCTGAATAGCTCTCGGCACCGAAGGCGAACAATGGATAACGGCTGTTGAGTCCGGGCGAGACGCCATCAGCGCCGCTGTTGGACATCAGCGTTATCACTCGCTGACCATCCTTGGCATAACCATTGAACGCAGGCGTAAATGGCGTAGCGATGGACAGCGGGCTGGCACCCGATTGATTGATTGCATAGCCACCGGCATAGATGGAATCCCCTGCCAGCAATTCAAGCTGCCCGGATTGTGATGGTGCCAACAACAAGGAGTACGAAATGCCCGGATAGTTACTCCCCCCACCATAGAAACCAGCAGACGGACCGGCATAGATTGAACCTTGCCCGGCGACTGCACGCAGGATTGAGGGCATAACGAATCGATTATCGGTGGGTGAAGTATTGCTACCGCCAGGGATCGTTGAATTGTTGATCGCCTCAGCCATCAATGTACTTGGCGTGAGATTGCCTCCCGCCGAGAAAAGATCGATGGCGGTGTGATCGGTCCACAACGAGAAGCCTGTCAAACCACCGCCCGCATGCACCACCCCATCAGGCGTAGTGAACGATGTGGAGTTCTGCAGGACTACCCGACCAGGGTCCGCCGCGCCTCCCAACACCAGATCACCTCGGGTATTGAGCTGCATGCCCGAGTCCCCCGGAATCAACACCAGGCCGCCGGTTGCACTGCTGGTGGTGGCCGTAAACGGATCGTAGCCGCGAGCCTCGCGCTGGTCCTGGTTGCCGGAGAATGAACCGTACTGCAATCGGATTCCACCGACCGCCGAAGCGCTCAGTTGTGCAGCTCCCCGCAGGTTGATCAGCGCACCCTGCAGATCATGAATGGGTGTACCTACCCCGGTCGCTCCCGCCCTGGCTTGCAGTGACGGGTTGAGCGTGCCGCCGATGCGGATATCCATGTCACCGCCACCGGTCAGTTGCAAGCTCCCGTCGCTACCTACGCGCCCGGTGCTGCCTACTGCCACGATAAGTCCCTGGCTACGAGGGTTTTGATTCGTGCCGAAGACGTCTCCCAATGGCCTGAGCATGCCGCTATCAGCGCCTGCCCTGAGGCTGATGTTGCCACCACCCAGCGTGCCAAAACCCGTGAACCCCACCAGATAAGGTTCGGGTTCCACATCTGATGCAAGAGGCGGGCGAGTTGCATAGCTACCGAAATTGATCCACCAGGCTGTCGGCATGTCACTTCCACCAGTGCCCTGACGCCATAACCAGTTACCTACGGCAACGCTCGGGTTTTGCTCGCGCATTCCACCGAGAGAGAGTGCCTTACGTCCGACAACATCACCGGAAACAGAACCGCCCGCGTTGATCGTCAGGTTACCGCCCATCTGCGGGAACCAGGCCTGATAGAGGCTGTCGCTGCCGCCATTGACCCATTTTTCATAGTCACTGCCGGCACTGCCCAGTACCGAACCATCGTCCGACATTCGCCCGCGAGGCTGGTTGTAACGTGGGTCGATATTGCTGGACTGAGTACCGGCGGTGTACACACCGAAGGGTGAACCCATGCTCAGGTTACCGGCGGCCATCAGGTCCAGATCGCCGGTGCCGGTTCGCAGTACGCTGAACATTTGAGTGTGGGCGTTGACGGCGGTGCCTGGTTTGCTTTCAAGGCAAAGCGACGGATCAATATCAACGCACCAAAACATATCATCGACACTGACGGGTGAGTAATCAGGAAAACCCATATAGTTGCCAGGCGCCCACGTCCAGCGTTCCATGGGTGCGCAAGCTTCAGGCACGATGTCGCAGATAATCAGATACTCCTCAGGTACAGGCTCATAGGGGTTGAATCCATACCCGTTGTCCACAGTCCAAACCAGCTTCGCGGCCGATTCAATCACTTTAAGACCGTAGTGAGTATCGGCCAGTCGCAGGTTACCTTCGACAGTCACCGGCTTCACTGCTCGATTGTCAGCCGCGTCCAGATCCGCGCCCGCTACCACTCGCATCGACCAGGACGCACTGCCCGATGGCAACATGCTCGCCACCGCCCAATTGCGCCCTTGCTGGGTGCCGCTCAGTGGGCGCAAATCGATATACGCAGTGCCATCCGCCAGTTTCACATCCGTCATGGACGGAATCAGCGAACCACGCAACAGTGCCAGCGAACCGCTGAGCTTCACGCCCACCGTTGCGTTGTCGAAAAACGTACCCGGCAGAGGCACGCCTTTGGGCCAGAGCAGGCCTTGCAACGCGGTGGCCTTGTTCAACCGCGTACCCGCGCCGAGAAGACTGCCCGCCGGCAAGGTGACGTCGGCCCCCAGCAATGTGCCGGCGGCATACAAAAGATTACCCGCCACGTCATGCACCGCCCCCGCCAGTACCGTACCGGCACTGAGCGTGTACGTTTCGGCCAGCACGCCCTGAGTTGGCAACAGCGTGCCACTGGCCAGTGTCGCGGCCTGGATCGGCAAGTCGTAATTCAACGTGGCACCGATCGGGTATTGGGTACCGTCAGCGAGGGTCACACCCGCGCCCGGCACAATCAGGTCGCCGCCGAACGGCTGCACACCCGGCACCAGTTTCCAGCCGGTGTCATCGACGGTTTCCGGTGGTGGTGCAAAACCGTCGTTGATGCTGCCGTAGATATCCAGGTTGCCACCGGCGCGAATCACCAGGCTGCCGGACTCGCCGGAACCGTAGACCGACGTCTTCTGCGTGTGCGGGTTGAGGCTGGCGTAACGGTAGCCGGACAAGTCCAGATCGCCTTGCACCACCAGATCGCCGCCAGCGGTTTTGCTGGCGATTTCCACGCCGGGGCGCAGGTGGAATGCATCGGCGTAGGCGGCGTTATTCAGGCCGGCCAGTTTGCGATGCAACAAATCCGTATTGGCCAGGGCAGCGTTGATGAACGCGGTGCTGTCGACGTGAATGCCGTCCAGATAAGCCTGGTCGATGACCTGGTACGGGCGACCGCTGGCGGCCGGGTCGGTGCCGTCGGCGGCATCAATGTAGCGGCGCGTGGCATTGAGCCCAATGGAACGTGCGCCCTGAATGGTCAGCGCGCCACTGGCATCGATGGCGATGTCACCGGTGCCAATACGCGGGGCATTCAGTTCCAGCGTGCCGCGCAACTGACCGTCATGCTGTCCCGGCAAACTGCCAACCTCGACGTCCGTCCCATGCCGCAAATCGATCCGCGCACCGGAGGCCAGCGTCAACAGGCCATCGCCGGAGTTGAGTTCGACCATGGCCCGGTTCGGCGCGTCGATGATTTTGCCGTAGCTATCGACCCGCAACATCTGGCCATGGGCATCGAGCACTGCGCTGCCGGCCACGGTCAGGCCATTTTTGCCCGACAGGCGAATGCTGCCGACGCGTTCGCCACTGGCGTCGATCAGGCCCACGACGGTAACGCTGCCATTGTCCACCGAAACATTCACCTCGCCGGCCTTGAGCCCGTCGCCGATCACCAGGTCGCCTTGCTTGAGCTGGAAGCTGCGGCTGCCAAACACTTGCCCGGCGTTCAGGCGCTGGTTGAGCGCAGCGAAATCGCCGTTGAGGTCACCATTGCTGCCCAACTGCTGCGCGCGAATATCCACACCGCCCGCCTTGTACGGCACCCAGGTGCCACCCGCGTCGTAATAGCCGCTGCTGCTGCCGAGGATTTCACCTTGCAGATCCACCACCCCGGCGCCTGCGGCCAATGCCACGGCGCTCAGGTTGCCGCCCTGATTGTTGACCGCCGACAGGTCGATGCGTGAACCAGCGGCCTGGCGAATATTGCCGTTGCTGCTGTACAGCGCCACGTCGCCGCCCCAGCTGTATTTCTTTACGTCGTTGAACGGCAGCGTGCGTCCGGCCACGTCCAGATAAGCACCACTGGCCAGGGTCAGATCATCTTCAGCCTTGACCACCAGTTTGCCGCTCGCCAAGACGATGCGGCTGTCCAGTAATACATGGCGTGCTTCGAGATTCAATTCCGCACCGAGGGCATCGGCAACGGCAGTGCGATCGCCGGTTGGCGACGTCAGGGTCAGGGTGTTGCCCGCTTTGAGCAGGTTGACCGAGCCGCCTTCGCCGGTGAGCAACGGCGTGCGCAGGTTGAGGTTGCCACCGCTGTAGGCATAGCCCTTGACCGGGTCGTAAGCGCCCTGCTGTTCGTAAACGGCCAGGCTGCCCTTGTGATTGGCGGTGATGCGCTCGCTGGCATTGAGGTTGACGTTGGCAAAACCCAGCGCCAGTCGGTCGTTCTGGTCCAGGCCATTGGGCTGCGGATTCGGGCCGTAGCCCAACTCGATGCGTTGTGCCTGTATGTCCAGCGTACCATGGCCGGTACCGGCTCCGCCGTTGACCACGGTGCCGGGTGCTTGGGTCGCGCCGTTCCAGATCAGGTTGGCGGTGCGAATGGTCGCCACATCACTGGCATCGCCCAGGCCGTAAATGGCCGGCGTCACCAGTATCAGGTTTTCCAGCCTGCTCTTGCCCGTTTGTGGGTCCAGGGTGTCGAGGGTCACGTTGCCGATGAAGTTGAAAGAATCGCGGGTGGTCAGGCTCAGGGTTTCCAGAGCTGGCGCACCGAATTGCGTGTCGCCGCGCAGCAGTCGATCGAGGACGTTCTGGTTCAGGGTCAGGCCGGCCGGCAAGCGACCGCTCGCCGCCGCAAGCGCTTCGGCGCTGCCGGCGTTCACCGCGCCGACGGCCAACGCCAGGTGACGCGTACCGAAACGCACCGCTTCGCCCAACTCAAATTGATTGTCGGTGGCGGCGGTGATACTGCCGTTGGAATAGAGCAACGAAGGATTGATGCAACCCTGCGCCGGGCAGGTGCCGATCCGGATACTGCCGGCGCCCCCTCCGTTTGTGCCAGCGTCCGGCGCCAGCACGTTGGTCCAACCGTTGGACACCATCAACAGGCTGGCTTGCCCTGGCTGATAGATGAAACCCGCCGTGGAGTCATAGGGTACGTTCCCACGACCCAGCGTATTGATGCCCGCCCCCGCTTCAAGGGTAATGCCGCCAGTGAGGCCCGTCGTCCACAGGACGACTTCAGGCGCCGAGAGCATCGCACCCTCGCGCAGGGCAATGCTCCTGGTATCACCTCTGAATTGAATGAAATTGCCCGCAGTGTCGTATTGCACAAACGGCGTTGCACCGATGGCCAAACGCCCGGCACCGAGATTGTTAAGGGCGTCGGCATACAACGAAACACCGTCGAAGTCCTGTGTGCTGACGGCACCCGTGCCAAGAATTTCAAAAGCCCATGATCCCCTTACCGCTGCGGTGCCGAGCACACCGCCCTCGGCGGCAGCGAACAAGGCCTTGCCGTTGAAATCCAGGGCTGTGTCACGATCACTTGATTTGAACAAGAACGTCAGTGATTTGCCGTCCAGGGTCGTCTGCCCGCGCGGTACGCCACGACGTGCAGCGTCGCTGTTAACGAATTGGTTGTAGCTGGTTTCGTTGTACTGGGAATAACGGCGCAGCACATCCGCCGACGTCAGGATGACCTGGCTGGGAAGGCTGTCGCGCAGCCCGGTATTGGCAATCGACATCTGCCCGGAGCTGGTCCACGAACCATTGCGCATTTTCAGCGCGCCGTTGTTCATGCCCGGCGCAGCCTGACCGTTGACCTCGACCCGGAAAGCGCCGGGCAGCAAGGCAAAGGTCGATGGCAACAGGGTGTAAGTACCGGCCGCCAGGCCTGGAACACCGGCACCGATGGTGATCTGCTGACCAATGCGTGGATCACTGGCGCCCGCCTCGCCGAGCATCGGTGCGTAGGCGTTTTGATTGCCCGGCACGATGGCGTACACCGGGTTACTGCTCAGGCCCGGCAGGCTGAATGTGCCATCAGCCGCGTTGCGAACCAAGGGGCTGAAGCGCGCATCGGTAGAACCGCCACGCCCGGAGACAAACCCGGCACCGCGCAAATCCCCGCCCCCGGACAGATCGATCAGCGATCCCGTTTGCGCGTCGACGTACTGGGCATTCAGGACCACACCGGTATTTTCGTTGGCAATCCCTTGCAGCACCACGGACTGGCCGTTGTAGCGGTAGTCGGTGCCATCGGTTGTGCCGCCATACGGCATGACTAGCCCAGCGCCACTGACCGACGTCACGCTGCCCGGCAACAACTGAATGGTGCGGGTATCGCCAAACGCATCGTTGCCCATAGTGATCAAACCCAGGGGGGCGCGAATGACCCCGCCTTGCTCGATATTCCCCCCGTACAGTTTCAGCCTGCCGAACACCGAATAAGGCGGCACGGCCGGTGCCGCACCATTGCCGCTGATGCTCAGCGTACGGTCGGGATCGATCATGCTCTCGCTCTGATACCCGGCGCGGATATCGGACCAGACCCGGGTGCCCGGATAGATTTGTGCCGCGCGCAAGTGCAAATCACCGGCCGTCCACACCCTGGAGCCCGTCTGTAAATCCGGCTTTGCGAGCATACGTATGTCGCCGCTGCTGTCGAGGGTGACCAGGTCAAAGCTGCGCCGACTGACCGCCGTGGTCGCCCCGTTGAGCAACTTGATCAGCCCGTCACTACCGAACGAGAAGGCGTTGCCCAGATCAAGCAGATTCGCGGTGGTGCTGAACTGCGCGGCCGATACCCGGTTGGTTGGCGTGTTCAGTATTCGGGGGCGGGTTAACGCGCTGGGAGGCGTGTAATACTCACCCAACCCCGACAGACGCACATAAGGTGCAGCCAGATTAATGCGCGCGGTATCTTTGGAGCTTTCGGCGAGGGACAGTGATCCGGCGTACAGGCTCAGGCTCTGGTTCATGTGCAGATCGACATCACCGTCGAACGTCAGCAGGCCGTTGCTCAGCAGGCTCAGGCTATCGAAGCCGCCGGTCATCAATTGATCGGCGCTCAGTCGGGTGTAGCCATAACGCAACGGTGCAGCGGCCTCACCAGGCCGCAAATCGGCGGGTAGCCGCACGTCGTCCGGCCCTTGGCCAATGATCAGCTCCCTGGCGACCCGAACAGCGTTATTTCCCTGGGTATCACGATACAACGGCGAATCGAGGGCGATCTCCAGACGCCCCCCGGCTGCACCGGCCCCGCCAGCGGCGGCACGCAGGGTGCCGTCGATGAACAGACCGTTGTAGGAACTCAAGGCAATGCGCCCGCCGTCCGTGGCGACGCGGGTCGGGCCAGTGCCAGCGATATCCAGCACGGCCTCGGCACCGGACGCCTCCAGACGAGCGCCCGGCCGCACGATCACATACGCATCGGCCGACGTCGCAGTGGCTTTTTTAGCGTCGATCTCGCCACCAATGATGATGCTGCCGCCCTTGCCCACCTGACCGTAGACCCGGCCGAGCGCATCGACCGCCGTGGTTGCGCGCCCCGCCACGTCCAGCACCGCATGGTCACCGATCCAGATCGAACGAGTATGGGCTGTCGGATCCGCCTCCTGCTGCGAAGTCTCAACATCGATCGAACTGAACTGCTGCTGACGAATGTCGAGGGTGCCGCCCCAAGCGTTGAGTTCACCGTCAACGGTGAGTTGCCCGGCACTGCGCAAGTTGATGCGCTGGCCGGGGTCGACGCTGATGCGCGCGCCTTGGCCGATGGTCAACAAACTGTTCAGCGGATCTATCTGATTGATTTGGCTGCCGCCCGCTTGCAGTGACAGACTCGCGCCGCCGCGTTGGGTCAGCACGCCTTTGGCCGGGTTCTCCTGGAACAGGCTCGGTGTCCACAGTTCCAACGTCGCCTGCGGCTCGGCGCCACCGGGTTGGTTCGCTGCAAAATCGGAAAAACGGTAGGCCGGCATGGACACGTCGACCACCGCATCGTCCGCCACTTGCAGGGTCGTCAGGCCAATGATGTTGTAGGCCGAGAAGCCCTTGTTGAACGTATCCGCTGCCAGTCGCAAGGTGTGATCGGCCAGAGGGTTGTCAGGCTCGCCGATCAACACGTTGTTGGCCTGGATCTTCAGCGTGCCACCGCCCGTGACGCCATAACCGCGCACGTCACCGTCCATGACCAATTGCGATTGGCCCGGCAGGGTGTCCGCACTGGACTCAAGGGTAACGTCGCCGCCCTTGCCGCCGCGGGTCTTGCCATTGCTTAACACTGCGCCGCCGGACGAGACGTCGATGACGCTGCCGCTGGCCACAGTGATATCGCCGGTGCTGCGGATCGACACCAGGCCACCATTCAAATAGGCCAGGTTGTTGGCATCGGTCGGATCGATACGCGAATTGACCCACAGACCACGGGTGTCCAGGCGCACGCCTTCGGCCACCGTCACCGTCGTTGGTTTGCTGGTTTGCGCCAGACCGGTCCCCAAACGCAGGCTACCGGCGCGGGCGGTCAGATCCGCGTTGACCCGCACATCCTGACCGTACAGGGTGATGTCACCGCCAGTGTCCACGGTCACGGCTTCATTGACTTCAACCTTGTCCTTGGCCGCGACTTTCAACGCGCCCAGACGGAAACCATTGAGCATGTCGGTATCGAGGAACAGCTTGCCTTTGCGGTCATCGGACACCGCGCCGGTCAACCCAAGGTCGCTGCCATCGGCGGGACGCTCGGCACCGATCTGCACCTGATCGAGCATGGCGAGATGCTGATACACCAGGCCGTTGGTGGTGGCCGACCAGCTCGGGTCATACGAACCAACGATCAACTGCGCCCGACGCGCCATGGCTGTCTGGGCCTGGTCATAGCCGTCGAGCCCGGCACGCGGCGCCTGGTTCTGCCGTTCGCCCTGGAACACGTCGCCCACCAACTGGCCGTCGAGCACCGCATTGTTGGTGGCGATCACCAGTTGTCCGGCGTCGCGACCCACCGAGTAACCGGACTCGAAACGCTGTCTCGGGGCGATCAGCGGGTTAAAGAAGTAACTGGTCTGGCCCCAACGTTCGCTGTGGTCTTCATAACCTTTGTAGAGGCCGGTGTAGAGGATGTCGCCCGGTGCACGCGACACTTCGTACAAACGGCCATCGGCGCCACGCAACCAGCTCTGGCGAATGAAACCGCTCTGCACATCGAGGGTGCCGCCCGAGAGATTGATCACCGAGCCCTTCTCGGTCACCACGTCATTGCCGGTGAAACTCACCGTACCGCCCTGGGCCATCCATTCGCCGATGCTGTGCCCCTGCGTGCCAAGGTAACCGCCCACTTCCAGCAGACCACCGGCGGTGTACCAGCGGTCAGTGGCGTAGCCGTTGGTGCCGGCCGGCACGAAGATCAGTTCGCGCACATCGACCCACACATCATTGCTGTTGAGTGCGCCACTTTCGCGGTTGATCGATGAGTCGCGCTGCTCGTTGCCCTGCACGTTGATCTTGATGTTGTTGGCTTCCATCGCCACTTTGACGCCGAGGGCCCCGGACACATCGATCAACGCGCCGTCGCGCACCAGGCTGCGTTGCCCCGCTGCGACCGCGACCTGACCACCAGTGGCCAGCGTCACCGAACCGTTCTGAAACTCGACGGTGCCGCCGCTGCCGATGTCGATGCGCGACTGATCGCTGCGGATACGGTTGTTGAGCGTCACCCCGGTCAATGCAGCGTCGTGCTGACTATCGAGGGCAGTGAGGTCGCTGCTGTCGAGCATGATTGCGCTGACACTCCCCTGGCCGAGGGTCACGCTGCCGCTGGTGTCGGTCGCCGGGTTGAGCAGATGAATCGTGCCACGGGTATTCACCGAGGTACTCGCCAGCAATACGCCGTTTTGCGCGATTTCGTGACCGGTCATGGTGATGTCGCCGGTCGAAGCCTGGATCAGGCCGGTGTTGCTGACCTTGCCCGAACCACCGGCCTTGAAGCCCGGAACGACTTCGCTGCCGAACGTGGTGGAGAAACCATTGCCTTCGGTGCCCGAGCCTTTGCGAATGTAGAAGCGGTCACCGGCACCGAGTACGGTCTGGCCTTTGGCGGTGCTGATGGTGCCGGCGTTCTCCACTTCATTGCCGAGCAGCAACGCATAGCCACCCGAGTCGGTGGACAGCGTCGGTTTGTGGGTTTCAATCCGCGCGCCACGCTCTATCAGCACTTTGCCGGCGGCGTCGGTAAAGGTCGGTTGACTGCCGGTGCTGTCGAAATACAGGCCGTGATCACGGAACTGCGCATCGGTGATGTTCGCGGCGGCCGCCACCAGGTTACGCACATTGACCTGGCTGGTGCCGCTGAACACGATGCCGTTGCGGTTGATCAGCATCACCGTGCCGTCGCCCTTGATCTGGCCCTGAATCTGACTCGGCCGTGCGCTCGGATCGTTAACGCGATTGAGTGCCGCCCAGTTCGACTGCTGAGCGAACTCGACGGTGGTATTGCGCCCGACGTTGAAGGTTTCCCAGTTGAGAATGGCCTTGTCGGCAGTCTGCTCGATCTTGACCGTGGTCTTGCCATCGGCCTGCGTCTGTTGCGGCCCCTTGGCGTTCTGCCAACCTTGGGTCAGGCCGGTATCGACTTTCAGGCCGCCCTCGCCCAAACCATCCGGCACGAACTGCACGGTGGCGAACGCCGCTGCCCGCCCGGCCGCCTGCGCCGCCTGTTGGGCGGCAATGGCGGCCACGGTGTTATTGAGCGTTTGCACCGATCGCTGCAACTGTTGCCTGGCCCGCTGCTGTTGCGCCAACGGCGGTGTCATGCCCGGCAACCCACCGCCTGGCCGAGATGCTGCTGCCTGTTGCGCCGCGCCCTTGGCGGCAAACCAATTGGAACTGAACGCGGTCGCCGCCTCGGCACTGCCGGCCACCAGGCACAGCGCAATCGCCTGCGCCAGCGGCTTGAGCAACCACAGCGCCGGGTCCACGGAACGCGCGGCGTCACGGCGTACAGACAAGGAAGGGGTATTGCGACGGGCTTGGCGAACGAGCATCACTACTAGGTCCTTTTCAATTGGCGCAAGAGGCCGCAGGCCGAGTGGAACCTGCTGTTACGACATAGGCAGTTGGCAAGGCGCAAGACCGAACGGATGTCACACAAACTTCATGATCGGGGAGTAGCCGCAAAAAAAATGGCAGCCTCAAAGGGCTGCCATTTCAAAGTCACCGCGTCATCGTTCATCGCTAGCAGGCTAGCGTCCACAGGAGCTTGCACTCCAGAGCCTGCTCACAATGAAGTCCGCACTGAAACCCAACATTCAACCCGGCAACAGCTCGTCGATATGCCGATACTCGGACTGCAACTGCGCCGCCAACACCTTGCTGCGCCCAAGGCGAATCGGGCCACGCTCGATGTCGATCAGCAGTCCCGGGCATTCAAGGGGTGGCAGCGGCGCCCCGTTTTTAAGCCGGCCATCGGTGACCAGCAACAAGCGTTGTTGCTCCGCCGGAAAGCGCTTTTGCCGTACCGCCAGCCAGCGTCCGGCTTCCTCCAGCGCCGCCAGCAACGGCGTGCCTCCCCCGGCGCCAAGTGCCTCCAGCCACTGACGCAGACCGCCAGATGCTTTCAACCCTTGAACCTGCCACTTCGGCGCGGCGCCACTGGCGGTCAGCAAGGCCAGCCGCGCGCGCTGGCGATAGGCGTCGTCGAACAGTTGCGCCAGCAAGCCTTTGGCATCGCTCAAGGCCTGATGGCGTCGGGTTGAAGCCGATGCGTCGACAATCACCAGCCACAGTTCATTTGCCGAGCGCGTACGCAGGTGGAACAACACATCCTGCCGCTGACGTGGCCGACCATTGAGCAAGGTGCCCGGCCAATTGATCGAGCCACTGCGGGCGGCGTGACGCTTGCCCTGCTTGCCCTGATCCAGGCGTCCGGCGCGGGGTCTGGCATTCGCCCCCGCGTCAGATCGGGGGCGAATGCCTAGGGCTTTTTTGGCCAGCTCGGCACTTCACGGCGGGCACCGACGGGCAACGCCTGAGCGGGCATTTCACCCCACTGGCCCTGCCCTTCACTCGGGTTGTCCTGTTGCGGCGTAGACGTCTGTGGCGCCTGCGACGGTTGTGGTGCAGGCGCAGGTAGTTCACGACGACGATGGCGCAAGGCGAACTCGGCCACTGCGTCGATATCTTCGACAGTGATGGCGCCGGCACCGCGCCACGCCGCGTGGGCACGTGCGGCACGCAACCACACCAGATCGGCACGCAGGCCATCGACCCCGGCGGCAAAGCAGCGTTCGGTAATCTGCGCCAGGGCCTCATCGTCCAGCGGGATGCTCGCCAAGGCACTGCGTGCCTGCTGGCAACGCTCGCGCAACGACTGCTGCCGGGTTTCCCACTCGGCGCAGAAGCCTTGAGGATCGCTGTCGAAATCCAGACGCCGACGGATGATCTGCCCACGCTCGACAGGCGCAGTGTGCCCGCCGAGGGCGACATTCAAGCCAAAGCGGTCAAGCAGTTGCGGGCGCAACTCTCCCTCTTCCGGGTTCATGGTGCCGATCAGGACAAACTTCGCCGAATGACGATGGGAAATGCCATCGCGTTCGATCAGGTTGGTCCCGCTGGCGGCCACGTCCAGCAGCAGATCCACCAGATGATCGGGCAGCAAATTGACCTCATCAACGTAGAGCACGCCGCCGTCAGCCTTGGCCAGCACGCCGGGTGAAAACTGCGCACGGCCGTCGCTCAGTGCGGCATCCAGGTCGAGCGTACCGACCAGGCGCTCTTCGGTGGCGCCCAATGGCAACGTGACGAACTGACCGCTGGCGAGCAGATCGGCCAGGCCACGGGCCAACGTCGATTTGGCCATCCCGCGCGGGCCTTCGATCAGCACGCCGCCGATCTTCGGGTCGATGGCGGTCAGGTACAGCGCGAGCTTCAAATCGTCGGCGCCGACCACGGCGGAGAGCGGGAAATGCGGGGTGTCGGTCATTGTTCTATCTCAGTCATGGTCGGTAGTGTCACTGGCTCACTCCTACAGGGGGCGATGCGGTCAGCCGTCTTCTTCTATATCCAACAGCAGGTTTTCCAGCGCCTCGCGGTATGCGCCCGGTTCCTTCCACATCCCGCGCTGTTGCGCTTCGAGCATGCGCTCGGTCATGTCGCGCAGGGCATGGGGATTGTGTTCGCGGACAAAATCCCGGGTGTTCGGGTCGAGCAAATAGGCATCGGCCAGCAACGCGTACTGGTGATCGTCGATCAACTGCGTAGTGGCGTCGAAGGCGAACAGGTTATCGACGGTCGCCGCCATTTCGAAAGCGCCTTTGTAGCCATGCCGCTTGACCCCGTCGAGCCACTTCGGATTAGCCGCTCGCGAACGAATCACCCGGTTCAGCTCTTCCTTCAGCGTGCGAATCCTCGGCAAGTCCGGCTGACTGTGATCGCCGTGGTAACTGGCCGCTGCTACACCGCTGAGGCTTTCCACTGCCGCGAGCATACCGCCCTGGAACTGGTAGTAATCATTGGAATCGAGCAGGTCGTGTTCGCGGTTATCCTGATTTTGCAGGACAGCCTGCACCTGGCTCAAACGCCGACTGAAGGGTTCGCGGGCCTCGGTGCCTTCGTCGGCACCGCCATAGGCGTAACCGCCCCAGTTCAGATAAACCTCGGCCAGGTCTTCGCGACTTTGCCACAGTCGACCGTCGATAGCGCCCTGTACACCAGCGCCATAGGCACCGGGCTTCGCCCCGAAGATACGCCAACCGGCCTGACGTCGCGCCGCTTCTTCATCCAGCCCCGATTGCAACAGCGTTTCGCGCTCGGCACGAACCTTGGCCGCCAACGGGTTGAGGTCGTCCGGTTCGTCCAGCGCGGCGACCGCTTGCACGGCGGCGTCGAACAAGCGGATCAGATTGGCGAACGCGTCACGGAAGAAACCCGAGACGCGCAACGTCACGTCCACCCTTGGGCGATCTAGCAGACTCAGCGGCAGAATCTCGAAATCATCGACGCGCTGACTGCCCGTGGCCCACACCGGGCGCACGCCCATCAACGCCATAGCTTGGGCAATGTCATCGCCGCCAGTGCGCATGGTCGCGGTACCCCAAACGGACAGACCGAGCTGACGCAAATGATCACCGTGATCTTGCAGGTGGCGTTCAAGAATCAGGTTGGCCGACTGGAAGCCGATGCGCCACGCGGTGGTGGTGGGCAGGTTGCGAACGTCCACCGAATAGAAGTTGCGCCCGGTGGGCAACACGTCCAGACGACCGCGACTGGGTGCGCCGCTGGGACCGGCCGGGACGAAACGACCGCTGAGGGCGTCGAGCAGACCGCGCATTTCGGCGGGACCGCAGGCGTCCAGGCGCGGTGCAACGACTTCGCGCAAGTTGTCGAGAATTGCACGGACCTCGTCCCAACCTACATCCTGTGGGAGCGGGCTGGCATTCAAAATCTGCGAGATCAGTTGCGTGGCGAACAGCTCGAGACGTTCGCGGGTATCGCCGCTGGTGCGCCAAGGCTCATCGCTGAACGACAACAAGACGTCCGGACGCGGCCCGGTCCACGGTTCGGCCAACGCACAATCCAGCGGATCGAACCCCAATGCAAACGCCTTGGCCAATGCGCGCAGCAAACTCGATTGCGCACCACGCCCGTCACCACGAGGAATGCGCAACAGCGCCAGCAAGGTATCGATGCGCAAACGCCCGGTCGGCGATTCGCCAAACACGTGCAAGCCGTCACGAATCTGCGATTCCTTGAGGTCGCACAAATAGGTGTCCAGGCGCGGCAACCAGATCGCTGCATCAGCATCGCTGTCGAGTTTTTCGTCCAGCTGCAATTCGCGGTCGATGTGGGTATCACGCACCAGTTGCAGGATGTCGCGCTGCAACTCCCGGGCGCGGCGCGGATCGAGCAATTGCGCTTCGTAGTATTCGTCGGCGAGCAATTCGAGGTTGCGCAGCGGACCATAGGTTTCGGCGCGGGTCAGCGGCGGCATCAAGTGATCGATGATCACCGCCTGAGTGCGCCGTTTGGCCTGGGCGCCCTCGCCCGGATCGTTGACGATAAATGGATAAATGTTCGGCAGCGGTCCCAGTAAAGCGTCCGGCCAGCAGTGCTCGGACAAACCGACACCTTTGCCCGGCAGCCATTCGAGGTTGCCGTGCTTGCCGACGTGGATCACCGCGTGGGCGCCATAGGTGTTGCGCAGCCAGAAGTAGAACGCCAGGTATCCGTGGGGCGGCACCAGGTCCGGGTCGTGGTACACCGCGCTCGGGTCCACCTGATAACCGCGGGCCGGTTGAATACCGACGAAGGTCAGGCCAAAACGCAGCCCGGCAATCATCATTCGGCCGCTGCGGCACATCGGATCACTGTCAGGCGCGCCCCAGCGTTCAAGCACCGCTGCGCGATTGGCTTCGGGCAACGCGTTGAACATCGTCAGGTATTCGTCCATCCCCAGGCTCTGCTGGCAGGGACGCTGATCGAGGGTGTCCAGATCATTGCTGACGCCGCCGAGCAATTGTTCGATCAACGCGGTGCCGCTGCCCGGCAGCCCGGCCGGCAGCGGATAACCCTCGGTGTGCAGCGCTCGAAGAATATTCAGCGCCGCAGCAGGTGTATCCAGGCCAACACCATTGCCGATGCGGCCGTCGCGGGTCGGGTAGTTGGCGAGGATCAGCGCCACGCGCTTTTCAGCGTTGGGCAGGCGCGCCAGATCGATCCAGCGTCGCGCCAGTTCGGCGACAAAATCCATGCGCTCAGGTTGCGGCCGGTAGCAGACCACGTCCGATTGACTGCGCTCGCTGCGCCACGCCAGATCCTTGAAGCTGATCGGTCGGCTGATGATCCGCCCGTCCAGCTCCGGCAAGGCAATGTGCATCGCCAGATCGCGCGGGCCGAGGCCCTGTTCGCTGGCGCGCCAGCCGGGCTCGTTGTCTTGGGCGCAGATCGCCTGAATCACCGGGATATTGCGGCGAAACGGGCGTAAATGTGGCGCTTCGGGGCTGGATTGGGCGAACCCGGTGGTATTGAGGATGACACCGGCGTCCACCTGATCCAGCCAGTCCTCGACCGCCGCAAGGCAGCCGGGCTCTTTCAAACTGGCCAACGCGATGGGCAGCGGATTCAACCCCGCCGCTTGCAAGCGTTGGCAGAAAACGTCGATGAACGCGGTGTTCGCCGCTTGCAAGTGCGAGCGGTAAAACAGCACGGCCGCCACCGGTTGACCGGCCAGCCAATCGGCCTGCCAGTCACTCAGTGCGGCGGTGCTTTTTTGCGGATGGTAAATCGCCGTGCGCGGCAACGCTTGCGGCTCGGCCCAGAGATAATCCCGTGCCAGCCAACGGTTGGCCAGACAGCGGAAGAAATCGAGGGCATTCGCCATGCCGCCCTGACGCAGATACTGCCAGAGCCGGTCACGGTCCTCGGCCCCCACAGTGCTCAGGTCGCTGAGTTCCGGGTCAGGGCGATCATCCCCCGGCACCAGAATCAGTTGCACCCCACGCTGCGACAACTCCACCAGCCGCTCGACGCCGTAACGCCAATAAGCAATGCCGCCGTGCAGCGAGATCAGAATCACCTTGGCATGGCGCAAGACTTCATCGACATACAGGTCGACCGACGCATGGTTCTGCACTTGCATCGGGTTGGCCAGACGCACGCTCGGGTAGTCGTCGGGCAACTGTTGCGCCGCTTCGGCGAGCAGCGCCAGGCTGGAATCGCCGCTGCACAGGATCACCAGTTCGGCGGGGGTTTGGCCAAGGTCGGCAATGTTGTCATCCGACACGAAACCGCCGGGCTGGGTCCTGAGCAGGTGCATGGGGGTTACACGCTGAGTGCGGCGCGCAATTGCGCTTCGAGCAGGGCCGCATCCAGCGCCTGGCCGATCAGCACCAGACGGGTGACACGGGTTTCTTCAGCGCCCCACTGACGGTCGAAGTGCTTGTCAAAACGGGTGCCCACACCCTGGATCAGCAAACGCATCGGTTTGTTCGGGATCGCCGCGAAACCTTTGATGCGCAGGATGCCGTGCTGCACCACCAGTTGGGTCAGCGCATCCATCAGCAGGCTTTCGTCGGCTTGCGGCAGTTCGATGGAGATCGAATCGAAAGCATCGTGATCGTGGTCATCGTGATCATCGCCGTCGTGGTGATGGTCGTGGTGGCTGTGGCGGCTGTCGATGTGTTCTTCGGAGCCGGCACCCAAGCCAATCAGCACATCCAGCGGCAAGCGACCGCTGCTGGCTTCGATGACCTTGACCGCGGGCGGCAGTTCTTCGGCAACTTCCAGACGCACGCGGGCCAGGTCTTCAGGGCTGATCAGGTCGGCCTTGTTGAGGATCACCAGATCGGCGCTGGCCAGTTGGTCGGCAAACAATTCGTGCAGCGGCGATTCGTGGTCCAGGTTCGGGTCGAGTTTGCGCTGGGCGTCGACCTGATCCGGGAAGGCGGCGAAGGTGCCAGCGGCTACGGCCGGGCTGTCGACCACGGTGATGACTGCGTCCACGGTGCAGGCGCTGCGGATTTCCGGCCATTGGAAGGCTTGCACCAACGGCTTTGGCAGGGCCAGGCCGGAAGTTTCGATGAGGATGTGGTCGAGATCGCCGCGCCGGGCAACCAGTTCGCGCATTACCGGGAAGAACTCTTCCTGAACGGTGCAGCACAGGCAGCCGTTGGCCAGTTCATAGACCCGGCCGTTGGCCTCTTCTTCGGTGCAACCGATGGAGCACTGCTTGAGGATTTCGCCGTCGATGCCCAGTTCGCCGAATTCGTTGACGATCACCGCGATGCGGCGACCCTGGGCGTTGTCGAGCATGTGCCTCAGCAAGGTGGTTTTGCCCGAGCCGAGGAAGCCGGTAACGATGGTGACAGGGAGTTTGGCCAGTGTTTTCATCGGATGCCCTTTGGCAAGGTGGCGGGCATACGGGACGAGAACCGGCAACGCACGTGCGCGCCGGAAGCGTTCGCCACCGGATCACCCCGCCCGGTTGTAGTGAGAATCTGTATCGAGGCAGGTCTCCTGGCTGACGGTGTGCCAATCACTTGACTGGCGTTTGCTGCGCCTTCCCGCGGGCTCAAGGGTTGAGCGTGCAGTGGCGTGGCAGCGAACATCACCGTTCACAGTTGCGGGGGCAGCCGCGGCATTGACCGCGTTCCCTTCTTAGCTTCGACAGACGCCGAAGAACCTCGAATGCGCAAGGCTACGCATGGTATTGGGGCGGGTCAATCACCGAACACACCCTGCCCCTGTAGGAGTTGCCGAAGGCTGCGATCTTTCGATTTTGCTTTTGATGATCAAGATCAAAAGATCGCAGCCTTCGGCAGCGCCTACGAAGAGCAGTTGAGAACCCTTGCCAATTGACGCCCAACCCCCGCCCATGCTCTCCTACGCATCTTGTTACGGGTGCCCTTCACAGGGTGAAACGGGAAACCGGTGAATCATGTGCTTTACTCAAAGCCATGTCAGTCCGGTGCTGCCCCCGCAACGGTAAGCGAGTGAAGCGTCAGATCCACTGTGCCAACACGGCATGGGAAGGTGATGCTTGCAGGATCAGGCTACGGCCTGCGCCCCTCGTGAGCCCGGAGACCGGCCCGCAACACAAAGTGAACACACAATCACTGAATGACAAACCCGCGGTGGGCGGGCGCTGTTCGAATTTCTGCGCGCCCGTTCGTGTGGAGACTCTGCATGCGCTTTTGATTCCCCGCTGACAGACCAGAGGGAAACGCCATGTCGATCATCAGCAGCACCGGCCACAGCAACACTACCAGCGCCACCACGACCCTGACCCAACGCCTGACTGCCGCCGTTTGCGCCTCGATCCTCGGCGCGTGCCTGGTGTACTTCGCCGGTTTCTCGCACATCGAAGCGGTACACAACGCCGCGCACGATACCCGTCACAGCTCCGCGTTCCCGTGCCATTGAGACCTGCCGATATGATCAAGCGTATTGCGCAAACCGCAGGTTTCACCGGGCTGCTGGCCGCCCTGCTGTTGACCCTGCTGCAAAGCTTTTGGGTCTCACCGCTGATTTTGCAGGCCGAAACCTACGAGAAATCCGAGCCGGCCGCGGTTGAAGTCCACGAACACGCTCACGCCGAAGGCGCTGTAGCCGCTCACACCCATGATGCCGAAGCCTGGGAGCCGGAAGATGGCTGGCAGCGTGTGCTGTCGACCACCGGTGGCAACCTGGTGGTAGCAGTCGGTTTCGCCCTGATGCTCGCCGGCCTTTATACCCTGCGCGCGCCGACCAAAACTTCGCAGGGCTTGCTCTGGGGCCTGGCCGGTTACGCCACCTTCGTACTGGCGCCGACCCTCGGTCTGCCGCCTGAACTGCCGGGCACCGCTGCCGCCGATCTGGCGCAACGGCAACTCTGGTGGATCGGCACCGCAGCTTCCACCGCTGTCGGCATCGCCCTGATCGTGTTCAGCCGTCACTGGCTGATGAAAGTGCTGGGCGCTGCGATTCTTGCCGTTCCCCATGTCATTGGCGCACCGCAACCGGAAGTGCATTCGATGCTCGCGCCGCAAGCACTGGAAACCCAGTTCAAAATCGCTTCGCAGCTGACCAACGTGGCGTTCTGGCTGGCCCTGGGCCTGATCAGCGCCTGGTTGTTCCGCCGCAAAAGCGATGGCCAATACCACGCATGACGAATGTCAGCACAGCGCCGACCCTGGTGGTCGGCCTGGGCTGCCAACGGGGCTGCCCGGTCAGTACACTGCGCGCACTGCTGGATCAGGCATTGCAAGCCCATCAGATTGCGCTGAATGAAATCAAGGCCCTGGCCAGTATCGACTTGAAGCGCGACGAGCCGGCACTTATTGAGCTGGCCCAGCAATTGGCGTTGCCGCTGATGTATTTCAGCAGTGAACAACTGGCCGCTTATCAGCCACAACTCAGTCACCATTCGCAGATCGCGTTCGAGCGCACCGGTTGCTACGGCGTCGCGGAAAGCGCTGCCTTGGCCCTGGCCGAACAACTGGCCAATGCACCGGCCAAACTGCTGATTGCGCGACAAAAATACGCCCAGGCCACACTCGCATTGGCCAGCGCCACCTGAAATCCCCGATAATCCGCCCGTTCGATCATGAGCAATCTTCATCTGAAGCCTTGCCCATCCCTTTTTCCCACAGGAACCGACGATGACCGTCTACTTCATTGGCGCAGGTCCCGGCGACCCGGAACTGATCACCGTCAAGGGCCAGCGCTTGATTCGCAGCTGCCCGGTGATCATCTACGCCGGCTCCCTGGTACCTGCTGCCGTTCTGGAAGGCCATCGCGCACAAACGGTGGTCAACAGCGCCGAATTGCACCTGGAACAGATCATCGAGCTGATCAAAACTGCCCACGCCAACGGCCAGGATGTCGCGCGCGTGCATTCCGGCGATCCGAGTCTGTATGGCGCCATAGGCGAGCAGATTCGCCATCTGCGCGAACTTGGTATTGCGTTCGAGATCATTCCCGGCGTGACCGCCACCGCAGCCTGCGCCGCGCTGCTGGGGGCCGAGCTGACACTACCGGACATTTCGCAAAGCGTGATCCTGACCCGCTACGCCGACAAAACCTCAATGCCACCGGGCGAAGAGTTCTCCAGCCTGGCGCAGCACGGCGCGACCATGGCCATTCATTTGGGGGTCAACCACCTGACGAAGATTGTCGAGCAACTCGTCCCGCACTACGGCGCGGATTGCCCGATTGCAGTGGTTCACCGGGCCACCTGGCCGGATCAGGATTGGGTGCTGGGGACGCTGGAAGATATCGCTGCGAAGGTTGAAGCCAAGGGGTTTCGGCGCACGGCGTTGATACTTGTGGGTCGGGTGCTGGGCAGTGATCAGTTCAGCGAATCGTCGCTGTATCGCGCGGGGCATGCGCATTTGTATCGGCCGTAGATCAAAAGATCGCAGCCTTCGGCAGCTCCTACATTGCGGCTACCGAAGGCTGCGATCTTCAACTTTCACCCATAAAAAAACGGCGCTCACGGGGCGCCGTTTTTTTATGCCGCAGCGAACACCTTAGTAGTAGGCGTTTTCTTTCTGCGTGTGGTCGGTCACGTCGCGAACGCCCTTGAGCTCTGGAATACGCTCGAGCAAGGTGCGCTCGATGCCTTCCTTCAAAGTGACGTCTGCCTGGCCGCAGCCCTGGCAACCGCCGCCGAACTGCAGAACGGCGATGCCGTCTTCAACCACATCGATCAGGCTGACCTGACCGCCGTGGCTGGCCAGCCCCGGGTTGATCTCGGTTTGCAGGTAGTAGTTGATACGCTCGTTGACCGGGCTGTCGGCGTTGACCATCGGTACTTTGGCGTTTGGCGCCTTGATGGTCAGCTGGCCGCCCATACGGTCGGTGGCGTAGTCGACAACGGCATCGTCCAGGAAGGCTTCGCTGAAGTGGTCGATGTAAGCGGTGAAGCTTTTGAGCCCCAGCGCCGTGTCTTCAGGTTTTTCTTCGCCCGGCTTGCAGTAGGCAATGCAGGTCTCTGCATACTGGGTGCCAGGCTGGGTGATAAAGACGCGGATGCCGATGCCCGGGGTGTTCTGCTTGGAGAGCAGATCAGCCAGGTAATCGTGGGCGGCGTCGGTAATGGTAATAGCGGTCATGGAAACTCCTCGCAGGCTTGGGCGCAGTTTACGCCAATCATCGCCGCGCACAAAGTCCTAGTATTTTTGTCGGGAAAGATTTCGCTACACCGTCCCTGTAGGAGCTGCCGCAGGCTGCGATCTTGTGATCTTGAAGAAACAAATCAAAAGATCGCAGCCTGCGGCAGCTCCTACAGGGGTTCAGCGGTGTTTCAGAGGTTTTCGTAGCGGTTCATGTCCAGCACGCCCTCTTCCACCGGTTCGGTCTCGTGGATGTAGCGGCTCAGGTCATGGAAGTACTGCCAGAATTGCGGATGACTGCGCCGAATTCCCCACCGTTCGACGATTTTCTCGAAGCGATCGGCGTCTTTGGCGTTTTCCATGGCATCGACGAACGCCGGCACCTGATCGGCCGGGATGTTGAACATGAAATTCGGATAGCTGCTCAGTACGCCCGGAAAAATCGTCAGGGTGTCCAGCCCTGGCTGATAACGCAGTGATTCGCCGAGCAGGAAAGCCACGTTGCTATGGGCACGGTTGCGCAGCAGGCTGTAGACCACACGCTTTCCGCTCGACGTCTCGATACGCAACATGGTGGCTTCCGGCAGTTGATCGATGACCCTGAGCCCGGCTGCCGGTCGCGCCGTGAGCGTGCTCAAGGCTTGTTCGGCATTTTGCAGCTCAGGATCAATGTTCGGCCGCGAACAATAAGCGCCGTCACAGCGGTTGATCGGATCAGGGTTGGCGTTGAGGTCGCCATAGCGCGCCAGCAACTGCATGGCGAAGTCGCGTTTGGGGTCTTTTTCGTCCAGTTTCAGCGCGGTCGGCTTGTCGTTGTCGATGGACTCGTAGTCCAGCCACATCTTGAATTTGCCGCTGTTCTGGTACCAGTCGTCGAGGTAACCGTCTCTCGAATCCGCCGGCATCAGGCGCAGGAAGTTCTGCTCGGCGCCATTGCGGATCAGATCGAAATACAGGCGCGTCTGGGCCTGGTGGGACACATTGCCGAACACGTCGAAGTTCACCGCCAACTGATAATACGTACGCTCCAGCAACGGGTAATCGAACAACCACAGGGTTTGCGGCACTTCGCCGATCAAGCCTTTGGTCACGACGGCGCTGTCGAAATGGCGGAAAATGCTCAGCAACGCATTGTCGTTGCCGGCCCACAGCGTCGACCAGCTCGGTGCCGGCACATCGGCGTAGCTGTCACGGCGCAAGGCTTCGTATTCGTTACGTTTGTCGCGGTAGTCGTGCCACAGGCTCAGGACGCTGCCGACATCGTCGTTCTGCCCCGGCATGGCCAACAACGGCGTGGCCTGGCCGCGGTAGTTAGGGTCGGTGATGTACAGATCATGTTCCGGCGCCTGGAACAGCGCCCAGAAGTTGTCGCGGATCACGTCAGTCGCGATCTGCCCCCGGCAAACCGGACCGCGAATGAAGGTGCGCACGAAATACTCGGCGTTATCGAGCATGAACTGATAACGCGCCTGGGCCGGGATCGCTTCAAAGGTCGCAAACGGATTGGCCCGGCTCTGCGGCCCGTAGCCCGGCAGCGCGCTGGCCTGCCAATTGCCGTTGTAGAACAGGCTTTTGACCCGCGCCATCTTCGCCGCACTCAGCGGATACGTGATGTGGGTCTTGTGGACGATCACGCCCTGCACCGGCCACAAACGGTAATAAAACTCGCTGCCCGGGTCATCGTTCGGCCGGCGCGTGTTGATCAGGTCGATCGGCTGGCCGGTCGGCGTGCGCGACCGCACCCACTGGAAGAAATGCCCCGGCTCGCCGTCCTTGAAATAGAGGTGCGCGAGAAACCAGTGCTCGTACAACCAGCGCCCCACCAGGCTCTGCCGGGCGCCCGGCGAGTTGAGCAGGTTTTCCCACTGGACCACCTGCAAGGCTTCTTTGGCGCTGGGCACCAGGCCTTGTTCATCGATGGGTGCACCGGAGGCCAACCAGCGTTGCAGCGTCTGGTATTGCTGATCGGTCAGGCCGGTGACCGCCAGTGGCATGCCTTCCTTCGGATGAGAACTGGCGTAGCCGTCAAACTCGGCGGGCATCGCGCACATGTTTTCCCGGTTCAGGCCCAGAACGATGTCTTCCGGCAATTTGGCGTTCGGTTGCAGCGGCGTCTTGTGGCCCAACTCAAGCATTCGCGCCATCAAGCCAGCCTGACTGCTCTGGGCATCGAGCACCGAGTAAAAACCCATGTGTTGCCAGGCGCGCTTGCCGCTGGCGTCATAAAACAAACGGGTCGGCGTCACTGCGCGGCTGCGATCACCGTCATACACCGGCACTTTCGTCGCGCCACGCGCCGCCCCTTCGCCGCTGCCCAGGTTGAGCTGGCAGGCCGCGTCATTGCAAGCATGGCAGGCCACGCACTTTTCAGTGAAGATCGGTTGAATGTCGCGGGTGTAGGAAATAGAAGAAGATGCGCCAGCGGGAATCGCCAGACCTTGCGCCACAGCGCTCCAGCTTAAAAACAGCAATACACTGCTGATGACGACGCGATACGACATGTCCCTGGTCCCGATCCTTTAAAAAACGCCGCGATTCTACCGGTGTGACGACCGCATCAACATGAACGATATTCATGCAAAACCCGAACATGCTCTAAAAGCGCACAGGTTTGCTATTATCCCGGCCCTTCGTCATGGTCTTTCCGAGTAGTCCAAATGTCCGATCGCAGTGTTCGCCTTCAAGCTCTCAAGCACGCCCTCAAAGAGCGCATCCTGATTCTCGATGGCGGCATGGGCACGATGATCCAGAGCTACAAGCTCGAAGAGCAGGATTACCGTGGCAAACGCTTCGCCGACTGGCCGAGCGATGTCAAAGGCAACAACGACCTGCTGGTGCTGACGCGTCCTGACGTGATTGGCGGCATCGAGAAAGCCTACCTGGATGCCGGCGCCGACATTCTGGAAACCAACACCTTCAACGCCACCCGGATCTCCATGGCCGATTACGGCATGGAAGAACTGGCCTACGAATTGAACGTAGAAGGCGCTCGCCTGGCACGCAAGGTCGCCGATGCGAAAACCCTCGAAAACCCGGACAAGCCGCGCTTTGTCGCCGGCGTACTCGGCCCGACCAGCCGCACCTGCTCGCTGTCGCCGGACGTCAACAACCCCGGCTATCGCAACGTTACCTTTGATGAGCTGGTGGAGAACTACACCGAAGCCACCAAAGGTCTGATCGAGGGCGGCGCCGACCTGATTCTGATCGAAACCATCTTCGATACTCTCAACGCCAAAGCCGCGATCTTTGCCGTGCAAGGCGTGTTCGAAGAGCTGGGCATCGAGTTGCCGATCATGATTTCCGGCACCATCACCGATGCCTCCGGTCGCACCCTGTCCGGCCAGACCACCGAAGCCTTCTGGAACTCCGTGGCCCACGCCAAACCGATTTCGGTCGGCCTGAACTGCGCCCTGGGTGCCAGTGAGTTGCGCCCGTATCTGGAAGAGCTGTCGAACAAGGCCAGCACCCACGTTTCGGCGCACCCGAACGCCGGCCTGCCGAACGAATTCGGCGAGTACGATGAACTGCCGGCAGAAACCGCCAAGGTCATCGAAGAATTCGCCCAGAGCGGCTTCCTGAATATCGTCGGCGGTTGCTGCGGTACCACTCCTGGCCACATCGAAGCCATCGCCAAAGCCGTGGCCGGTTATGCGCCGCGGGAAATTCCGGACATCCCCAAGGCCTGCCGTCTCTCGGGCCTTGAGCCGTTCACCATCGATCGCAACTCGCTGTTCGTTAACGTCGGCGAGCGGACCAACATCACCGGTTCCGCCAAGTTTGCCCGCCTGATCCGCGAAGACAACTACACCGAAGCCCTGGAAGTCGCCCTGCAGCAGGTCGAAGCCGGTGCCCAGGTGATCGACATCAACATGGACGAAGGGA
>Ga0247818_10000017_pt1 | contig 94041 bp, 77 predicted proteins | sample 13C_Glucose_Day1_FD_192424 | JGI IMG/M metagenome (GOLD analysis project Ga0247818, IMG submission 192424) | Soil microbial communities from agricultural site in Penn Yan, New York, United States - 13C_Glucose_Day1 | ecosystem: Environmental > Terrestrial > Soil > Agricultural land | place...
TTCACCTCCTGTACGAGAATGCCGCGCCTGGTGGGTTTGATAGCCTAAGGCGCGAAGGGTTCGCGGCAAAAGTGTGAATGCGGGTGGAGATGATTCCTGATGTTTCAGTATGGGCCCTGGGGGCTGCAAAGCGGCCCCAGGTTACTGGCCCTTGTCCACCTTGTGCCGCGCCGCATACAGGCACAGCATTTCCATCGCCAGGGTGGCCCCCGCCAGCGCGGTGATATCGGCATGGTCATAGGCTGGCGCCACCTCCACCAGGTCCATGCCCACCAGGTTGATGCCGCGCAGCCCGCCGAGGATCTCCAGCGCCTGCACCGTGCTCAGCCCGCCGCACACCGGTGTGCCGGTACCGGGCGCATAGGCCGGATCGAGGCAGTCGATATCGAAGGTCAGGTACACCGGCCGCTCGCCCACCCGCTGGCGAATCGCCGCGATCACCGCCTCGGTGCCCTGCCGATGCACCTGGCGGGCGTCGAGGATGGCAAAGCCCTGGCTGTCGTCATTGGTGGTGCGCAGGCCGATCTGCACCGAGCTGGCCGGGTCCACCAGGCCTTCGCGGGCCGCATGCCAGAACATGGTGCCGTGGTCGATGCGCTTGCCTTCCTCGTCCGGCCAGGTGTCGCTGTGCGCATCGAAGTGGATCAGCGCCAGCGGGCCATGGCGGCGGGCATGGGCCTTGAGCAGCGGGTAGCTGATGAAATGGTCGCCGCCCAGGGTGAGCATGGCGCAGCCTGCTTCCAGAATATGCGTGGCATGGGCCTCGATGCTGTCCGGTACCGACTGCGGGGTGCCGCTGTCGAAGGCGCAATCGCCATAGTCGATCACCGCCAGGTGGTCGAACGGGTCGAACGCCCACGGCCAGTGCCGGGCCCAGGCCTGCTGCACCGAGGCGGCGCGAATCGCCCGTGGGCCGAAGCGCGCACCGGGGCGGTTGCTGGTGGCAGTATCGAACGGCACACCGCTGACCACCACATCGACACCACGCAGGTCGCGGCTGTAACGGCGGCGGGAGAAACTGGTAATGCCTGCGTAGGTACTTTCCGCAGCGGTGCCATAAAGGCTGTCGCGGGTGATGGCCTGGTCGTTGTTTGCGGCTTGCTCCACGGTCGGGCTCCTTTGTCGTTATTGGTTACTGGCGGCTGCGGAACGCGGTCCACAGGCGGTTGCGCTGGCGCAGGTCGGCCAGGGCCATGCTGCGGTCGGCATACAGGCGCTGGCGTACTGCGGCCGACGGGTAGATGTCCGGGTCGTTGCGTACCGCTTCGTCCACCAACGGCGTGGCCGCCTGGTTGGCGTTGGCGAAGAACAGCGTGTTGGTCAGCGCGGCCACCGACTCGGGCTTGAGCATGAAGGCGATGAACGCCCGCGCGGCCTCGGGGTGCGGGGCGTCCTTGGGAATGACCAGGTTGTCCTGCCACACCAGCGTGCCTTCGCGGGGGATGCGGTAGATCAGCTCGAACGGTTTGCCGGCACGGCGCGCCTGGTCGGCGGCCATCGCCGCATCGCCGTTGTAGGTCAGCGCCAGGCACACGCTACCGTTTGCCAGGTCGCTGATCTGCCGGCCATTGGCGACGTAGCTGATCGACGGCTGCAGCTGGCTCAGCAGGTTCTGCGCGGCGGCCAGGTCGTCCTTGTCTTGGCTGTAAGGGTCCTTGCCCAGGTAGTTCAGGGCCACGCCGATCACCTCCTGGGGCGAGTCGGGCATGGCGATGCCGCAGTCCTTCAGCCGGCTGGCGTACTCAGGCTTGAACAGCAGGTCGAGGCTGTCCAGCGGCACATCCCCCAGGCGTTGGCGCACAGCCTCCACATTCACCCCCAGGCCCAAGGTGCCCCAGGTGTAGGGCACGGCATGGCGGTTGCCGGGGTCGGCCTCGGCGAGCTTGGCCAGCAGGTCCTTGTCGAGGTTGGCATAGCCGGGCATGGCCTGGGGGTCGAGCGGCTGCAGGGCGTTGGCCTTGAGCGCCCGGGCCAGCACCGCCGACGACGGCACCACCACGTCATAGCCGCTGCCACCGGTCAGCAGCTTGGTTTCCAGCACTTCGGTGGTATCGAAGGTGTCGTAGCGCACCTTGTAGCCGGTTTCCTGCTCGAAGCGCTGGAGAGTTTGCGGGGCGACATAGTCGGCCCAGCTGTAGAGGTTGACGACCTTTTCTTCGGCCTGCAGCGGCAAGGCCAGGACCAGGGACAGCAGGCACAACGATCGACGCATGGCGGACACCTCGGCAAATGGGTGGATGCCGCGAGCATGCCAGCCGGGTTACATTGCTGAAATGGCAAGTTTGCAAAGCTGACATTCATCAGGAGCAATGTAATGCTCGGACAAGTGCATGACCCCGACCTGCACCTGCTGCGGCTGTTCGTCACTGTAGTCGAGGCCGGTGGCTTCAGCGCCGCGCAAGGGGTGCTGGGCCTGAGCCAGCCCACCATCAGTCAGCGCATGGCGCAGCTGGAAGCGCGGCTGGGTTACCGCCTGTGCAGTCGCGGCAAGGGCGGTTTTCACCTGACGGAGAAAGGCACGTTGTTGCTGGACGCCGCCCGTGGCTTGTTGCTGAACATCGAACAGTTTCGCCAGCAGGCCAATGGCGTTGCCGGGCGGCTGCTGGGGACCGTGCGCCTAGGCATGGCGGAGAACCAGGACAAGGCGGTGAGCCTGAAGCTGGCGGCGGCCATTGCCGCGTTTCGCAGGCGCGAGGAGGCGGTGCAGCTGGAGCTGATCAGTGCGCCGCCGGCGGAGCTGGAGCGGTTGTTGCTGGAGCAGCGGTTGGATTACGCCATCAGCTACTTTTCCGGCAACCAGGCAGCCTTCGATTACCAGCCGCTGTTCGAGGAACGGCAACGGCTGTATTGCGGCAAGGGCCATGTGCTGTTCGGTGAGGCTGGCGTTGGGCGGGAGCGGTTGTCGGCGATGGACCAGGTGCGCCATCCGTACCGGTTTTTAAAGGGCGGCGAGCCGTTCCAGAGCCAGCGCAGCATGGCGGTGGCGGAGCAGATCGAGAGCGTGCTGACGTTCATTCTGTCGGGGCGGCATATTGGTTATCTGCCGTGCCACTGCGCGCAAGCGTGGGAGGCTGAGGGGCTGCTGTGGGCGCTGAACCCTGGGCTGGACTTCGTGGTGCCGTTTACCCTGGCCAGGCACCGGGCGCAGGTGGTTGGCGAGGCACAGCAGGCGTTTGCGCAGGATTTACTGGCGGCGTTTGCCTGACCGGGCCTCTTCGCGGGTAAACCCGCTCCCACAGGGACCGCGACTTCCTCAGGCATGTGCGGTCTCTGTAGGAGCGGCCTTGTGCCGCGAAAGGGCCGCAAAGCGGCCCCGGCAATATGTGCTGCAAAGCTGAAATCCTGGGGGCGCTTCGCACCCCTTTCGCGACACAAGGCCGCTCCCACAGAACCGCGCAGGCTCAGTAAGCCATGCTCCAGGTCAGGGTGTAGGTACGCCCGCGCCCCTGGTAGTCATACAGGTACGCCGGCCCGTAGGTCGGCGAGTAGAACAGCGTCGCACGCTGCCCCCAGACCGTGCTGTACTGCTTGTCCAGCAGGTTCTGGATGCCGGCGCTGAAAGTACCGAAGCCGGTGTCCTGGCTGCCCAGCAGGTCGAAGGTGGTGTAGCCGTCGATCTCGTGGTCGGCATCGTCCTTCAGGCTGAAGGCATGGTTGGCCTGCAGCCGTGCACTGCGGCCATCGCCCTTCCAGCCGACGAACGCGGTAGCCTTCGACAACGAGGCATAGCGGGCATCGCGCTTGATCCAGCCGCCATCAGCATCTTCTTCCTCGGAGCGGGTCAGGTGCAGGGTGCCACCAGCTTCCCAGCCGGTCTGGAAGTGCCGGGTCAGTGCGCCTTCGAAACCGAAGTCACGGCTCTTCTGATCTTCCACATTGATGGTCAGCGTCTGCGAGTCGACGTTGATGATCTTGTCCGACCAGATGTAGTACAGCGCCGCCTGGGCATCCCAGTCCAGGTCGGCATAGCGCCAGCCCAGTTCCACCTGGCGGCTCTTGATGCCGGCCAGCGGGTTGTCGGCCACGCTCAGCCCGGGCTTGCCGTAGTACTTGGCCGGATCGGGCAGGTCGAAGCCTTCGCCGTAGTTGGTCCATACCTGGTGGCCATTCTTGAAGTCGTAGATGGCACCGACGTTGAACAGGTTGACCTGGTAATCGTTGCTGCCGCCCGGCACACCCTTGAAGTCGCTGACGTCCACATCCATCTGCTGGCGCCTGGCGCCGCCGGACAGGGTCAGGTTATCGGTGGCATGCCAGTCCAGCTGGGCGTATACCGACACGCCATCGACCCGGTAGCTGGGGTAGCGTGCGGCCTTGCTGTCCTTTTCCAGCTCCAGGCCACCCGACTCGGACGAAGTCTGGGCGTTGAAGGTGGTCTGCTCGGCGTTGAAGCGCTCGCGGTCCAGGTCGACGCCGTAGGTCAGCTTCAGCGCGTCCCACTGCTTGGCGAACAGGCCCTTGAGGCTGGTGACTTCGAAGTTCTGCTGCGAGGCGGCAAAGTACACCCCGCGCGAACCGGTGGGCGTGGCGCGGTTGTAGTACGGGAACGGGTAGAAGTTGTCGTCTTCCTTGCGGTACGAGGCCTGCAGGTAGAAGTCCTGGCCCAGCACGTCGGTGTGGTGGTAGTTGGCGTTCAGCAGCAGGCGCCGGGTGCGTGGCTCCAGGTCCGACGAGTAGCCACTGCGCAGTTCGGCATCTTCCAGGTCGGATGGGGCGTTGTAGTTCAGGTTGGGGAAGTAGATGCCGGTACTGCCGTGGTTGCCCGAGTCATAGTACTGGGCCAACAGGTCCAGGCTCTGCTGGTCGTTCAGCTGCATCCCCAAGGTGCCGAGTACGTCGATGGTGCGGTTGTACTGCAGGTCGGTCTGGGTGTTGTCGATGAAGATCTGGTCGCCGGCGCCATCGTAGAAGGCTTCGTTCTGCTCGCCGGAAACCCCCAGCCGGGCGTTGAACCGCTCGTTGCCGCCACTGATCGACTGGGCGAAGCGGGTGGCCAGGTCGTCGCTGTTGTTGAAGCCGCTGCTGGCACCGAGCTGGGTCTCGAAGCGCGCCGGGCCGGGTTCGCCCTTCTTGGTCACGATGTTGATGATGCCGCCGGTGGCGCCGCCACCGTAGATGGCGCTGGCGCCAGACAGCACTTCGACGCGTTCGACGTTGAACGGCGAAATGCTGTCGAACTGGCGTGACAGGCCGCGCGAGCTGTTCTGGCTGACCCCGTCGATCATCACCAGCACGTTGCGCCCGCGCATGTTCTGGCCGTAGTTGGTACGCCCTTCCGGCGCCAGGTCGAGGCCTGGCACCAGCTTGCCGATGGCTTCCTTCAGGCTGACGCCGCTGTCGATCTGCTCGCGCAGCTGCTGCTGGTCGACCACCCACACGGTGCCGGGGATTTCGCTGATCGCGGTGCTGGTGCGCGAGGCCACGCTGACCTCGATCGGCTTGAGGTTGACCGCCTGCGGCGCGGGGTCGACCTTGCGCAGGGTTACCGTGCGGGCATCGCTGAATTGCCAGCTCATGCCGCTGCCGGCCAGCAACTGCTGCAGGGCCTGCTCGATGCTGTAGCTGCCTTGCAAGGCCGGGCTGGCCTGGCCGGCGACATCGCCGGTGGTGTACAGCAGGTGCAGGCCGGCCTGGTCGGCGAACGAGGTCAGGGCCTGATCCAGCGGCTGGGCCGGCAGGTCGAGCTGGACCTGGCGGGCCTGGGTCTGCGCCTGTTCGGTGGCGGGCGAGGCAAACGCCTGCAGCGGACCGACCAGCATGGCCAGGGCACTGCAGGACATCAGGGCATGGTGAAGCGGACCGCGGCGGCGGTGCAAAGGCTTGAGCATCAGAGGCACGAATGAGCTTCCTGACAAGTCGTAAATGAGAATTGGTTGCTGATCAGTCCCACTACGACGATCTGGCTGGCAGGAACTTGCAGTGCAAGATAAAAAAATTTTCTTGTGCCGGCCTTTTCGCGGCTGAAGCCGCTCCCACAGGAATCTCCACAGACTTCCAGACCTGTGCAGTATCTGTGGGAGCGGCTTCAGCCGCGAAGAGGCCGGCACAGGCGAATCAATGAACCACGGCCAACCACGGCAGGTAGGTCACCTTCAGCCCATAGCGCTGCTCGAGGGTGCGCAACAGGGCCTCAGGTTCATCGAGGTCGAATACCCCGCTCACCTCCATCGCCGCCAGCTTGCCATCCGACAGCACGATCCGCCCATGCCGATAACGCTCCAGCTCCGCCAGCACCTGCCCCAGCGGCTTACCGTTGAAGATCAGCTTGCCGCGCTGCCAGGCCAACTGCGTGCCGGCATCGGCCGTTATTGCCAGTTCATGCGCGCCAACCTTGGCTTCGCCACGAGCCAATACCACGCTGCCATCGCGACGCACGCTGAAGGTGGCCGCGCTCCCCTGCACCCGCTCACCAGCCGTATCGACCACAAAGGGCCGTGAATCATCGGTGGTCTCGAACAAGGCCTCACCAGCCTCCAACACCACCCGCCGCTCATCGTCGCTGAACACCACGCTCAGGGCACTGGCACTGTTCAGCGTCACCCGGGTGCCATCGGCCAGGGTGATCACCTGTCGCTCGCCGACCCCGGTGTGGTAATCCGCCAGCAGCACCGGCGCCTGCTGCCAACCCGCCACAGCAACGGCCAACACCAGTGCAGCCGCCACCCCAGCCTTTTTCAGCCAGTTACGGCAATGGCGCAAGGCCTGGCCGATGTATTTTGCCACCATGCTCTCGGAAACCCCCAGGCGCTGCGCGATCTGCGCCTGGGTCAGGCCGTCGACGCGGTTGAGCAACAGCGCCTGGCGGGCATTGTCGGACAGCTGCAGCAGCGCCTGGTCGAGGATCTGCAGGCGCTCCCGGGCCAGCAAGGCCGCCTCGGGGGCCGGTGCCGGGCAGGCGACCTCACCTGCCCGCTCGCTGTCGTCGTGGCTGGCGGCAATGCGCTGCTCGCGGCGCAAGGCATCGATCGCCAGGTTGCCGGCGACGCGGAAGATGAAACTGCGCGCGTGTAACACCGGCACCGCCTGCTGGTCGATGCTCACCAGCCTGAGGTAGGTTTCCTGCGCGACGTCGGCAGCGCGCTGGCGGTCGCTCATGCGCCGGGTCAGGAACTGCAGCAGGTCGTCGTAGTGCTCCTGGAAACTTGCCAGCAAGCCCGGCGCGGGAGAGGTCAGCATGGGTTTGGGAACGGCCAGTAGGAGAAGTTATCGGGCGTTAATGAGAAACAGTATCTTTCATCTGGAAGGAGACTTTCAACGCCGACGCGTATTTGCCACACTGCCCATTCGCCCAATCTTGCAAGGTCGCTCCCCATGGCTGCCCGTCTGCACCGCTACGCCCGCCTGTTTCTGGTCCTGCTGCTGGCCTTCGGCCTGGGAGGCTGTGCGCTGTTCCAGGCACGCGACCCGGTCAATATCAGCGTGATCGGTATCGAGCCGCTGCCCGGGCAGGAGCTGGAACTGCGCATGGCGGTGAAGATGCGGGTACAAAACCCCAACGAGGCGCCGATCGACTACAACGGCATCGCCCTGAACCTGGAAGTGAACGGCCAGCCGCTGGCTGCCGGGGTCAGCGACCAGCAGGGGCACATCGGCCGTTATGGCGAAGCAGTGGTCGTGGTGCCGGTGAGCATCACGGCGTTTTCCTTCCTGCGCCAGGCCTATGGGCTGGGCCAGGCGGGCTCGTTGCAAGGCCTGCCCTATGTGCTGCGCGGCAAGCTGGCCGGCGGGCTGCTGGGGACCGTGCGTTTTACCGACGAGGGCAAGCTGGACCTGCCCAAGGGCACTTACTGGTAAGCGCCTGGCAGAGTGAGATCAGCGGCTGGCGCTGGCTGCGGCCATCAGCTTGTTGACTTCGCTGCGCACCATGTTGGCATATTCGGGCGGCGACATGCCATCCAGCTCGGCACGCACCCACTCGGCCCATTTGCCTTTGCGCCGTGGTTTTTCGGCGATCAGCCGCGCCGCTTCGCCCTTGGCCTTGCCCAGGTTGTTCTGCCACAGTTCGAACAGCCGGGCCTTCTCTGCCTCGATCTGCGCCCGTTCCTCGAAGCTCATGTTGGCCAGATTGAAACTCATGAAGGTACCTGCAAGTTTGAAAATGGCCGCTATCTTACACCCAGGTATTGCAACAGCCCAAAGCCGCCGCAACTTTCCCGACGCGCCGGCATCCATTGTTCAAGCCACACCATCGACGAGGACGAGTTCATGGCCCGGAAAAAAGCCGCGCTGGCCGACAGCGATCAGATCAAGGACCAGGTATTCAGCGAACTGCAGGCGCTGATCGAAGAATCGGAAAGGCTGCTGAACGACAGCGCCGCCCTGGTGGGTGACGAGGCGGAAACCCTGCGCGCGCAGGTAAGCCTGAAGCTACGCCAGGCTCGCCATGCCGCCGACAAGGTGCGCAGCAAGGCGCAACCGGTGATGGACGCTACCCAGGACTACATCGGTGGCCACCCGTGGCAGACCGTGGCCATTTCCGCAGGCCTCGGGCTGGTGGTCGGCCTGCTGCTGGGCCGCCGCCACTGACACCTGGGCCGCCTGGCGCGAGTCAGGCGGCCTGCGCCATCGGGATACCGCTGTGGAAGCGCAGCTCCTGGTCCGGTGACTGAATCAGTTCCACCTCTGCTGCGCGCACCAGTTCCACCCGGCGGGCGATATCGGCCTCTTCACCGTAGTTGTGCGCCAGTTTCAGGTAACCCTGGTAGTGGCGCGCTTCGCTCTTCAGCAGGCCGTGGTAGAAGCGGCCCAGCTCCTCGTCCAGGTGCGGTACCAGCGCGGCAAAGCGCTCGCAGCTGCGCGCCTCGATGAACGCCCCCACCACCAGCGTATCCACCAGCTTGACCGGCTCGTGGGCGCGCACCAGCCGCCGCAGCCCCGACGCATAACGCCCCGCCGACACCGGGCGCAGCGGCACGCCACGACGCTTCATCAGGCGCAGCACCTGCTCGTGGTGCACCAGCTCCTCGCGGGCAAGGCGCGACATCATGTTGATCAGGTCGAGGTGGGTGTTGTACTTGGCGATCAGGCTCAGGGCGGTGCTGGCAGCCTTGAATTCGCAGTTCTTGTGGTCGATCAGCAGGGTTTCCTGGTCGGCGAGCGCCGCTTCGATCCAGGCGTCTGGTGTCGGGCAACCAAGAAAGGCGTCGATTTCGGGGATCAGGGACATGACGTGCAACCACACAGGACAGGCAGGGCCGGCGATTATACCGGCGGCGGCGGGCGGCGCCAGTGACTATGCTTGATGTACATCAAGCGCCAGCGGGGGAAGCGCCGACTATAGTCAGGCATTGGTCGCCACCTTTGAAGGGAGCTAACGCCCATGCAAGCCGTCCGCAGCATCCTCGTCGTCCTGGACCCAGAGCACGCCCACAGCCGGGCGCTGACCCGGGCCAAGCTGATCGCCGGCCTCACCGGCGCCCGCCTGCACCTGCTGATGTGCGACAAAAGGCACGACCACAGCGCGCTGCTGAGCCTGCTGAGCAGCCAACTGCATGATGATGGGTACGACAACGTCACCCATGAAGAGGCTTGGCGCGACAGCCTGCACGACACCATCATCTACGTGCAGCAGGCCGAGGGCTGCGAGCTGGTGATCAAGGAACACCGCCCGGACAACCCGCTGAAAAAGGCCCTGCTCACCCCCAGCGACTGGAAGCTGCTGCGCCAGTGCCCGTGTGCCGTGCTGATGGTCAAGAGCGAGCGGCCGTGGACCGGCGGCAAGATCCTGGCCGCGGTGGACGTAGGTAACCAGGACGAAGACCACCGCCGCCTGCATGCCAGCATCATCGACCATGGTTTCGAGATTGCCAAACTGGCCAAGGGTGAGTTGCACGTCATCAGCGCCCATCCGTCGCCGATGCTGTCGGCATCGGACCCGGTGTACCAGCTGAGCGAGACCATCGAAAAGCGCTACCGCGACGCTTGCAAGGCGTTCCAGGCAGAGTACGACATCAGCGAAGACCGCCTGCATGTGGCCGAAGGGCCGGCGGATGTGCTGATTCCGCATACCGAGAAGAAGCTGGATGCGGTGGTGACGGTGATCGGCACGGTGTGCCGCACGGGGATTTCCGGGGCATTGATTGGTAATACCTCGGAGGTGGTGCTGGATGCGCTGGAGGGGGATGTGCTGGTGCTCAAGAGCGAGGAGGCAATTGCCCACCTGGCGGAATTGGCCCGCGGCTGAGTTTGCCTTCCTCAGGAGGACACATGATTCCTTGAAATTGCAGGGCCCCTGTGGGAGCGGGTTTACCCGCGAAAGCGGCGGTGAGTCCAACGACGCATTCGCGGGTAAACCCGCTCCCACAGGAGATTTCTTACAAGAAATCTCTAGGCCAACGCCTCTTGGACCTTCGGGTCCAGCCCTTCTCCTGCATTGGCCTCGATCCATTGCGCCAGCTGCCGACGCATCGCCGGCGTCCAGAAGCTCTGCAGATGCTGCCGTACCCCTTGCACCGCCAGCGCCCGGTCTGGCTCGCTGTCGAAGTAATGGGCAATCTGGTTGGCCATCTTGACCAGGCTCTCACTGCTCATCGGCGCACCTCGGCTTTTTCCGCAATACGGCGCTCCTTCAGCAAGCGCTGCTGCTCGTCACTGAAGTCCTGATAGCGCTTCTGCCACTGCGAAGGCTGGAACACTTTCACCACCTCCACCGCCGTCACCTTGTACTCCGGGCAGTTGGTGGCCCAGTCGGAGTTGTCGGTGGTAATCACGTTGGCCCCCGACTCGGGGAAGTGGAACGTGGTGTACACCACGCCCGGCGCTACCCGTGCACTGACCTTGGCGCGCAGCACCGTCTGCCCGGCGCGGCTGCCGATACCGACCCAGTCACCGTCCTGGATGCCACGGCTCTCGGCATCGGTCGGGTGAATTTCCAGGCGGTCGGCGTCATGCCAGGCAACGTTGCCGGTACGCCGGGTCTGGGCGCCGACGTTGTACTGGCTGAGGATGCGGCCGGTGGTCAGCAGCAGCGGGTAGCGGTTGTTGACCTTCTCTTCGGTGGGCACGTAGCCGGTGAGCATGAAGCGCCCCTTGCCACGTACGAACTGGTCGATGTGCATGGTCGGCGTGCCATCCGGCGCTGCGTCGTTACACGGCCACTGCAGGCTGCCGTGGCGGTCGATCTCGGCGTAGCTGACGCGGTGGAAGGTAGGCGTCAGGCGGGCGATCTCGTCCATGATCTCGGACGGGTGGCGGTAGTTCATCGGGTACCCCAGGGCATTGGCCAGGGCCACGGTCGCCTCCCAGTCAGCCTTGCCAGCCAGCGGCTCCATCACCTTGCGCACCCGCGAAATGCGCCGCTCGGCGTTGGTGAAGGTGCCGTCTTTTTCGAGGAACGAGCTGCCCGGCAGGAACACATGGGCGAACTTGGCTGTTTCGTTGAGGAAGATGTCCTGCACCACCACGCACTCCATGGCCAGCAGGGCCGCGGTGACGTGCTGGGTGTTGGGGTCGCTCTGGGCAATGTCCTCGCCCTGGCAGTACAAGGCCTTGAAGCTGCCATCCAGCGCCGCCTCGAACATGTTGGGGATGCGCAGGCCCGGGTCGGGCTGCAGGGTCACGCCCCAGGCACGCTCGAACTCGGCGCGCACGCCTTCGTTGGAAATGTGCCGGTAGCCAGGCAGTTCGTGAGGGAACGAGCCCATGTCGCACGAGCCCTGCACGTTGTTCTGCCCGCGCAGCGGGTTCACCCCTACCCCTTCACGGCCGATGTTGCCGGTGGCCATGGCCAGGTTGGCGATACCCATCACCGCGGTGCTGCCCTGGCTGTGCTCGGTCACGCCCAGGCCGTAGTAGATCGCCGCGTTGCCGCCGGTGGCGTACAGCCGGGCGGCGGCGCGGATCTGCTCGGCAGGCACGCCGCAGACCGGGCCAAGCACTTCGGGGGCGTTTTCCGCCAGGCTGACGAAGTCGCGCCAGCGGGCAAAATCCTCGGTTTCGCAGCGGGCATCGATGAAGCGCTGGGCCAGCAGGCCTTCGGTGACGATCACGTGGGCCAGGGCATTGAGCATGGCCACGTTGGTGCCGGGGCGCAGTTGCAGGTGCAGCTCGGCGCGGGCGTGCGGCGAATCGACCAGGTCGATGCGCCGCGGGTCGATCACGATCAGCCGCGCACCCTGACGCAGGCGGCGCTTGAGCTGCGAGCCGAATACCGGGTGGGCGTCGGTGGGGTTGGCGCCGATCACCAGCACCACGTCGGCCTGCATCACCGAGTCGAAGCTCTGCGTACCAGCCGATTCACCCAGGGTCTGCTTCAGGCCATAGCCGGTGGGCGAATGGCATACCCGTGCGCAGGTGTCGACGTTGTTGTTGCCGAACGCCGTGCGCACCAGTTTCTGCACCAGGTAGGCTTCTTCGTTGGTGCAGCGGCTGGAGGTGATGCCGCCGATGGAATCGCGACCGTACTTCAGCTGGATGCGGCGGAACTCGCTGGCGGCGTAGGTTACCGCCTCGTCCCAGCTGACTTCCTGCCACGGGTCTTCCAGGCGCTTGCGGATCATCGGCTTGGTGATGCGGTCCGGGTGGGTGGCGTAGCCCCAGGCGAAGCGGCCCTTGACGCAGGCGTGGCCGTGGTTGGCGCCGCCGTTCTTGTCGGGGACCATGCGCACCAACTGGTCGCCCTTCATTTCGGCACGGAACGAGCAGCCGACGCCGCAGTAGGCGCAGGTGGTGATGACCGCACGCTCGGGCTGGCCCAGCTGCACCAGGCTCTTTTCCGTCAGGGTCGCGGTCGGGCAAGCCTGTACGCAGGCGCCGCACGACACGCATTCCGAGGCAAGGAAGTTTTCCCCACCCGCCGCCGCTACGCGCGATTCGAAGCCGCGCCCGGTGATAGTCAGGGCGAAGGTGCCCTGGATGTCCTCGCAGGCGCGCACGCAGCGGCTGCAGACGATGCACTTGCTTGGCTCGTAGTCGAAATACGGGTTGGATACGTCCTTCTTCTCGGCCAGGTGGTTGGCACCGTCATAGCCGTAGCGAACCTCGCGCAGGCCCACCTGGCCGGCCACGGTCTGCAGCTCGCAGTTGCCGTTGGCCGAACAGGTCAGGCAGTCCAGCGGGTGGTCGGAGATATACAGCTCCATCACGTTGCGGCGCAAACCGGCCAGGCGCGGGGTTTCGGTGTGCACCACCATGCCTTCGCTGACCGGGGTGGTGCAGGAGGCCGGGTAACCGCGCATGCCTTCGATTTCCACCATGCACATGCGGCAAGAGCCGAAGGCTTCGAGGCTGTCGGTGGCGCACAGTTTGGGGATGCTGGTACCGAGCATGGCTGCAGCGCGCATCACCGATGTGCCGGCGGGCACAGTGATGGCACGGCCATCGATGCTCAGGCTGACCTGTACCTCGCTGTCACGGGCCGGGGTGCCGAGGTCGCTGCTTTTATCAGAAGCGGGGTCGAAGAAATTGATCACTGCGCGGCCTCCGTGTGGGTCAGCCCGAAATCGGCGGGGAAGTACTTCAACGCGCTGGCCACCGGATAGGCAGTCATGCCGCCCATGGCGCACAGCGAGCCGTACTGCATGGTGTCGCACAGGTCACGCAGCAACAGCGCGTGGTCGTGGCGTTCGGTCATGTCGCTGGTGGCGATCAACCGGTCGACCACTTCCATGCCTCGGGTCGAGCCGATGCGGCACGGGGTGCACTTGCCACAGGACTCCTCGGCACAGAACTGCAGGGCGAAGCGCGCCATGCTGGCCATGTTCAGGGTGTCATCGGCCACTACCACACCACCATGGCCGAGCATCGCGCCCATGGCGGCGAAGGCTTCATAGTCCAGCGGCGTGTCGAAGTGGCTTGGCGGTACCCAGGCACCGAGTGGGCCACCAACCTGCGCGGCCTTCAGCGGCCGGCCGCTGGCCGTGCCGCCGCCATAGCCTTCCACCAACTCGCGCAGGGTCAGGCCGAAGGCGCGCTCCACCAGGCCGCCCTGACGGATGTTGCCGGCCAGCTGGAACGGCATGGTGCCCAGCGAGCGGCCCATGCCGAAGTCGCGATAAAACGCCGCGCCCTTGGCCATGATGATGGGTACCGAGGCCAGGGTGAGTACGTTGTGCACCAGCGTCGGCAGGCCAAACAGGCCCTGCAGCGCAGGCAGCGGAGGCTTGGCGCGGACGATGCCGCGCTTGCCTTCGATGGATTCGAGCAGCGCGGTTTCTTCGCCGCAGATATAGGCGCCGGCGCCGACCCGCACTTCCAGGTCGAAGGCCTGGCCGCTGCCGGCCACGTCGCTGCCGAGGTAGCCGGCGTCACGGGCAATGGCGAAGGCCTGGTCGAGCACGCGGATGGCGTCTGGGTATTCCGAACGCACATAGATGTAGCCCTTGTCGGCACCCACGGCGAGGCCGGCAATGATCATGCCTTCGATCAGCAGGAACGGGTCGCCTTCCATCAGCATGCGGTCGGCAAAGGTACCGGAGTCACCCTCGTCGGCGTTGCACACCACGTACTTCTGCCCGGCTCCGGCGTCACGCACGGTGCGCCACTTGATGCCAGCCGGGAACGCCGCACCACCGCGGCCGCGCAAGCCGGAATCGAGCACGGCGGCGACCACCTCGGCGCCGTCCATGGCCACGGCCGCTTCAAGGCCGGCGAAACCGCCATGGGCGCGGTAGTCGTCCAGCGACAATGGGCGGGTGATACCGGCGCGGGCGAACAGCAGGCGCTGCTGGGTCTTGAGGTAAGGGAGGTCTTCGACCGGCCCCAGCGCCAGCGAGTGGCCATCGGCTTCACTGGCGAGGGCGTCGAGCAAGGACGGCACATCTTCCGGGGTGACCGGGCCGAAACCCAGGCGCCCTTGCGCGCTGTCGCACTCCAGCAGCGGCTCCAGCCAGTACAGCCCGCGGGAACTGGTGCGCTGGATGTCCAGCGGCAGCTGACGGCGCTCGGCCTCCCGCTGCAAGGCATCGGCGACCTGGTCGGCGCCGACGGCGCGGGCTACAGAGTCGCAGGGGATATACAGCTTCAGCATGCTGCGTCCTCCTGGCAGGCGTTGACCAGCGCGCGCAGGCGCTCAGGGGTAAGGCGCGCATGCACCTGGCCGTCCAGTTCCAGCGCTGGCGAGCAGGCACAGGCCCCCAGGCAGTACACCGGGCGCAGGCTGATGGCGCCGTCGGCGCTGGTGCCGTGGTCGTCCAGCGCCAGCTGTTCGCGCAGCTGTGCGGCCAGCGCCTCGGCGCCCCGGCTCTGGCACGACTCGGCGCGGCACAGGCGCAGGGTGTGGCGCGCCGGTGGCGTGGTGCGGAAATCGTGGTAGAAGCTGATCACCCCACGCACCTCGGCCAGGCTGAGGTTCAGGGCATGGGCAATTTCGGCGACAGCGGCATCGGGGATGTAGCCGATGTCGTGCTGGATGGCATGCAGGATCGGCAACAGCGCGCCGGGGGTATCCTTGTCACGGGCCAGAATGCGGTGGATCACAGGCAGGTGGAGCAATTCATCAGGCATACAGCGGACCTCGGCATCACGGACCCTGCCTGAATTGTTGTGAGGGCAGGTATCCGGCGTGTTCTGCTGCGGCGCGCCGGCCACGTCACGGTTGCGTGGTGCCAGCGGCCTCCTTGCCTGCGGCCGCACGTCTGCGCGCACTGGTCCGAGGCATCCTGCAAGCATGGCACTTGTGGCGCCCGGGGATTGCGTGCGAACGACCAGGCGCATCCTGAAACCGACGCGGGTTGTTTGTGGCCTTATGCAGTCTCCTGCGCTGTGGCTTAGAAAACTGAATTCGCAAGCGGTCCGCGTACCCTGTGGTAGCGGGCGCGCCCGTGAAGAATCCAACGCGGTACATGGCACCGGCTGCGCCGGTGTTCGCGGGCATGCCCGCTCCCACGGGGTGCTCCGGCAGCCCAAGGCAAGGTGCCGAGCCCGCCCTGCGCCCGGCTTCAGGCCACAGCCTTGTCCACGCTGCGCCCGGCCTCCAGTTCACGCACCAGCGGCAGCACATGTTCGCCGAAGTACGCTACCTCCTCCTGGAAGTGCAGGAACCCGGACAAGATCAGATCCACACCCACTGCCTTCAGCGCAACGATGCGCTCGGCAATCTGCCGCGGTGTGCCGATCAGGTTGGTCTTGAAGCCATCGTTGTACTGCACCAGGTCTTCGAAGCTGGACCTGGCCCAGTTGCCCTCACCCTCCGGGCTGGCAGAACCGGCATGCTTCACTTCCTGGCCAAACGCCCGCACCGCCTCGGGGTTGGCCTTGTCGATGATCTCCTGCAGCACCGCGCGCGCCTGCTCTTCGGTGTCGCGAGCGATGATGAAGGCGTTGACTCCGATCTTCACCGAATGGCCGTTGGCCGCCGCCTTGGCGCGGATATCGTCGACCTGCGCCTTGATCCCTTCCACGCTGTTGCCGTTGGTGAAGTACCAGTCCGACACGCGCGCCGCCATGTCCCTTGCGGCGCGCGAGCTGCCGCCCTGGAAAATCTCCGGGTGCGGCTGCTGCAGCGGCTTGGGTTTGAGGTTGTAGTTACGAAAGCGATAGAAGTCGCCGTTGAAGGTGAAGTTGTCCTGGGTCCAGATGCCCTTCAGCGCACGGATGAATTCCTCGGAACGGCGATAGCGTTCGTCGTGGTCCAGCCAGGGTTCGCCGATGGCGTGGAACTCGCCCTTGAACCAGCCCGAGACCACGTTGATGGCGATGCGGCCGTTGGTGAACTGGTCGATGCTCGCCAGCTGCTTGGCCGCCAGCGCCGGGTTCCACGGGCCCGGCAGGATGGCAGCGATGACCTTGAGCTTTTCCGTGGCAGCGAGCAGCGCGTGGCTGATGGTGACCGACTCGTGCTGGTTGTCGGCGCCGTAGCCGGCGGTGAACCGGATTTGCGACAGGGCGTAGTCGAAACCGGCCTGTTCGGCGATTTGCGCGAGCTTGCGGTTGTAGTCGATGTCCCAACTGGTGCGCTGTTCGATGGTGCTGACCACCAGGCCACCACTGACGTTGGGGACCCAGTAGGCGAACTTGATCGGGGCTTGGCTCATGGTAAGGCTCCTTGGTGACCCTTGGGTTCAAGGAGACAGGAGCAGCAAACATGCCAGGCTTTAAAGTGCCTTTATTTCAATTGGTTAGTTCAATTTGTCGGCGATGCTGGCTGCATGCGGTCGAACAAGCTGCTGGAACGCTGTTGCCTGCACAACATCGCCGCCCCGGGGGCAGGTCAGCGGTTCTTGCGCATGCCCATATGCGCGTCATCCATCAGCGCCTTGGCCATGTCGCAGAGAAAGTGCGAAGCCCAGACCAGCACCGGTTCGTTGTCCATCACCCCGATAAACGATGCTCGCCGTGAGCAATCCATCAATACCGACGCTTGTTCGATGGCATGGTCACAGCAGTTTCCCGCCTCTACGCGGAACAGTTTCTTGCCGTCCAGCACACCGTCCAGGAAGGTGGCCGCGCCTACGGTCAGGCCCAGCGTGCCAGTGTCGTCATCCAATTCCTTGTCCATCTGAAACCCTCTTTTGAATCTGCCGGCCAGTGCGATTTCCCGGTTGCAGTCCCTGGTAGGAAAACCGCACCGCCAGGCTGGCAAAATTTGAAAGTCAGCCCATCAATGCAATGTATGCATCGGCTGCCCGTCTCGAAGCTGCACCTGCGCAATCGCCGACTCCAGCAGCATGCGCACAGCCTCCATTTCATGCATGACCGCCAGGGTCATGATCGTGGCGGGAGATCTGGGCAGCGAGGCTACGGCGTGATGACCTACGGACAAGGCGCAGAGCACGTATTCCGTGGCCTGGGTCAGGGTGTCTTCCAGGTGATGAGATGGGTCGTTTGAGAAAGGTGGATCGGGAACGAGTTTAAGCATGACAGCCTCCAGACAATAACAAGTCGGACCGTCGCCAGATCACTTGCAGATGATAGGGTGGCGGCTACATGCGGGCCTGCAAGACCGGGCTTGGAGGTCGGTTCCCGGCTGGCCCGAAGACCACCCGCACGCAGCCACCATTGAACGAAGCCAACAGCAAACTGAGACCAAACCAAGCAACGGGCTTGCAGACCCGGTCGTTGAATTTGCAACGACAAGGCGAGACTAGGGGGCTCAGGTTTCCATCGCAATGGTGAAACGGCTTGAAAAGGATGATTCAGAAATGGACTACGAGGAAGGGGAAAAATCTGATTAGTTCTTGTAGGAACAACCATTCTCACGGCACAGCAGCAACACGGCGGCGTGGGCTCTCATGGAGCAGCACTAACTCATTGCATTAGCAGGGCCCCTGTGGGAGCGGCTTTAGCCGCGAACACCGGCGCAGCCGGTGCCATGCACCGAGTTGGATTCTTCGCGGCTAAAGCCGCTCCCACATTATCAGCACCGACTTCCAGACATGCACAGGATCAGTAGGAGCAGCCTTGTGCTGCGAAGAGGCCGGTAGGGCAAAAAATCCTCTTTGCCGGTAGCGGCCTCTTCGCAGCACAAGGCTGCTCCTACAGGCAATGAGGCAACCTGATGGGGCAAGACAGTTGCTCCCACAAGTACAGCCCGGCAGCAAACCACCGGGCCGCAAGCCATCAACGTTGCGAATCGAGCACTTCGTGCTCCGTCACGACCTGCTGGGCCTTGGCGTAGCTTTCGATCAGCAGGCGGTAGTGCGGGAAGATCAGGCTGTAGGCCTCGGCCCACTGCGCGGCGTCGGGGCGGTTCCAGGTGCGCTGGATTTCCGAGGCGACTGCGGCGGTGTCCATAGGCACCACGCCGGCCTGGACGACGCGGGCCAGGGTGATTTCCTGGGCGGCCTTGGAATAGGTACCGGAGGCATCGATCACCGCGAACACACGGTAGCCGGCGTTGACTGCGGCGATCGCCGGGAAGGCCATGCACACGCTGGTAATGGTGCCGGCGATGACCAGGGTCTTCTTGCCGGTGGCCTGCACAGCGGCGACAAATTCGGGGTTGTCCCAGGCGTTGATCTCACCCTTGCGCGCCACGTACTGCGCATGGGGCGCAGCCTCGTGTATCTCTGGGATCAGCGGGCCGTTGGGGCCCTGCGGCACCGAGGCGGTAGTGATCACCGGGATCTTCGCCAGGGTGGCGATCCTGGCCAGGGTGATGGCGTTGTTGCGCAGTTCGGTCATGGGCATGTCCTTGACCGTCTGGAACAGGCCGCTCTGGTGGTCGATGAGCAGCATGGCAGTGTCGTCGGGGTCGATCACCGGGCGCTGGCCGTTGAAGTTGGCAATCTGCGAGAAGTTGGTCATGTCGGTTCTCCTGACAGGGCATCCGGGCCGGGAAACCCGCGCCTCCTGCGCGGGCGTTCATCCGGACCAGGCGTCGCCTAAGTCCGGGGGTGTGACATGGCGGGCCATCTGCCCGAAATGTCCGCTCTGCTATGGAGTCACGATACGGATGGAACAATTGCTTCGGTAGTTGGCAAAAACTACTATCAGTGTTCTGCCAGAGGAACACTGAAATGGAAGACCTCAACGACCTCTACTATTTCGCCCAGGTGGTGGAGCACGGCGGTTTCAACCCGGCCGGCCGCGCACTGGGCGAACCCAAGTCGAAGCTCAGCCGGCGCATTGCCGGGCTGGAGGAGCGCCTGGGCGTGAGGCTGATCCAGCGTTCGACGCGACACTTCTCGGTGACCGAGATCGGCCAGGTGTTCTACCGGCACTGTGTGGCGATGCTGGTGGAAGCGGCGGCGGCCACCGAGGCCGTCGAGCAGCACCGCGCCGAGCCGCGCGGAGTGGTGAACCTGAGCTGTCCCACGGCGCTGCTGAACTTCTGGGTCGGCCCGATGCTGGCGCGATTCATGGTGCGGTACCCGCTGGTGGAGTTGCATGTGCAGAGCACCAACCGCCAGGTGGACCTGATCCCGGAAGGCATCGACATCGCTTTGCGGGTGCGCTTTCCCCCACTGGAGAGCAGTGACCTGGTGATGAAGGTGCTGGGCGAAAGCCGGCAGCATGTGGTGGGCGCCCCGGCATTGCGCGAGCACCTTCCGGCAAGGCCGACCCCTACCGATATTGCTGCCCTGCCGACACTGCACTGGGGCGTTGTACAACGCGAATACTACTGGCAGCTGGATGGCCCCGAGGATGCCAGCGCGCAAGTGCGCTATCAGCCGCGAATGGTCACCGACGACCTTGTCGCCCTGCGCCAGGCCGCGCTTGCGGGAGCCGGTGCGGTGCACATGCCCGCCGTGGTGGTGCGTGAAGACCTGAATGACGGCAAGCTTGTGAACCTGCTGCCAGACTGGGCGCCCCGCACGGGAGTTGTCCATGCCGTCTATGCGTCCCGTCGTGGTCTGCTTCCATCGGTGCGGGCGCTACTGGACTTTCTCGGCGACGAATTTGCCAACAGCGGGATCAGCTAACGGCCTGCCCTGCCGGATGCGCCCAGCACAGCCTTGCGCTGGCGTTTCACCAGGACCTTGCGGCCTGTTTCGACAAATGGCGTGATGACCAGGCTATAGACCGTCAGGTAACGCTGGTGGTCTTGCTCGCCGGTGCCGAAGCGGATGCTTTCAGGCGTCGATGTGGTGACATAGAGCGTGCCGAACATCCAGTCCCAGAGGGACAGGTTGGTGCCGAAGTTGCGGTTGAAATGGCGTGGGGCGTCACTGTGATGGATCTGGTGCTGGGCCGGGCTGTTCAACACATGCTCCAGCTGCGGGCCGAACGACAGCCAGACATGGCTATGCCGCAGGTTGGCCGCCAGGCTGTTGAAGATGAACACCAGGTAGGTCACGCCGAACAGGGTGTAGCGGCTGACTTCACCGCCGCACAGGTACCAGAAGCACCCGGCGTAGAGGCCGATGCAAATGCCAGTGCTCAGTTTCTCGACGATCTTTTCCACAAAATGTACCCGGCTCGCCGTCGCCGGCACCAGCACGGGTGCCGAATGATGGACCTTGTGAAAGGCCCAGAGCCAACGGGAGTGGAAGGCCCGGTGCGCCCAGTAATGAATGAAGTCCTTGAGCAGGAACACTCCCAACCCGTAAAGCAGGGACAGGGCGAGGTTCTCGCCCACGCGCGGGCGTGCGCCCCAGAGGTTGCTGAAAAAGGCCAGGTAATCGCCGGAGCGCAGGATGTACGGATCGACCAGCTGGACGACAGGCAGCACCAGCGCAACCTTGAGGATTGCCCGCACGAAGTAGTAGCGGTAATCCAGCAGCGCAGAGGGATGAAGATGTACACGGGCGCCGCCGATGAATTGCCAGAACGAATGGGCGCTGCTCAGGCCGCGCCGCTTCCTGACGCGGAACAGGCCATAGGCTGCACCGTAGGATATGCAAAGGAACAAGGCCCCGAAACGGCCGTTCATATTGAAAATGCCGAGCAACTGGTCGGTAACAGGCGTGATTACCCACTCGGTCAGGTGCTGATAGACAAGCGACAGCGCATCCACGAATCGTCAGCCTCGGCAAAAGGGACGCAATTGTAAATCAGATTTATTTACTCCAGTGGTTTTATGCATGGCCTGGTGCTGCAAGCAACGGGCAGTGGCTTGCACCCGCCCGCAAAAACGCAAGACACGGATTGACAACAGCAGGAGGAAAGACAAGTATCCGGCCGCCTTTATGCGAAGCATTATTATTATCAATACGCTTCTCACTATTGCGTCCGCAAAGTCCATCGAAAGGAGCCAATGGATGTCCGCCTGTTTTTCTCCCCCCGCCTTCAGCATTCGCCAAGCCGCACTAATGGCGAGCCTTTCGGGTTCGCTGCTGGCCAGTGCCAATGCCTGGGCCGTGCCTGTCAGCTACAGCATCCCGGCGGGGCCGCTGGAAGTTGCAATCAACCAGTTCGCCACGGCAAGCGGGGTGACTGTCAGCGCCAGCAACGAAGAAATCACTGGCCTGCGCAGTGAGGGCCTGCAGGGCAGTTACGAGCTGGAGCAAGGCCTCGCACAACTGCTGCAAGGCAGCGGCCTGCAGGTGCAGCAAGCGGGAGACAAGCACTACATGCTGGCCCGACCCGGCCAGGACGGCACGATGGAACTCGCTGCAACGACGGTCTCCAGCGTAGGGCTGGGTGCCACCACCGAAGGCAGCGGCAGCTACACCACAGGTTCGGCCAATACGGCAACCGGGCTGCGCCTCTCGGCACGCGAGACACCACAGTCGATAAGCGTGGTGACCCGCCAGCAGATCGAAGACCAGAACCTGAACGATGTTGCCCAGGTACTGGAACAGACCCCAGGCGTGGTCGTCGACAGCATGGGGCCGGCCGGCAGCGACGCCAACCATATCTACGTACGTGGTTTTGAAGTCGGCACCATCCAGGTCGACGGCCTCAACCGGCCCAACAGCTTTGGCTTTCGCGATGACCTTGCCGACATGGTGTCGTATGACCGGGTCGAGGTGGTACGCGGTGCCACGGGGCTGATGTCCGGCACCGGTGACCCCGGTGCGACCGTCAACCTGATTCGCAAGAAGCCGACCTTTGAAACGCAACGCAAGCTGACCCTGAAAGCAGGCTCGTGGGACACTTACCGCACCGAGCTGGATGTGTCCGGCAAGCTGTCCGAAAGCGGCCACGTACGCGGGCGCCTCGTGGCCTCGAACACCGACAGCCAGAGCTACGTAGACCGCCAGTCCCTGGAACGGCAGGTGGCCTATGGGGTGCTGGAATGGGATATCACCGACAGCACGATGCTGACCGTGGGGGCCGAATATCAGGAAATGGACAACGACGGCGCCGGTAACCACGGCTTCCCGATGTTCAACTCCGATGGCAGTCACTTCAGCCCTTCCCGCTCGTTCAATTCGGCCTCGGACTGGAGTTATCACAAGCGTCGCACCAAGACCCTGTTCACCACACTGGATCACGACCTGGCCAACGGCTGGCACCTGAAATTCAACGCTGAGCACAGTCGCCGAAGCTACGACGACGTATTTGCCACCGCCGCCAGCGGCACAGTCAACCCTGATGGCAGCGGCATCCAGACCTGGACTGGTCGTTGGGCAGGCGAACCTCGGCAGACCTCGTTCGACCTGTCGGCTACGGGCCCGTTCGAAGTGCTATCGCGCGAGCACCAAGCGTACGTCGGGCTCAGCCACTACCGGGCCTACTACCGCAACGACGGCTACCATCTCTGGACCTGGCAGGACATCGACAACATCCATGACTGGGATGGCTCGTTGCCAATACCTGACGCCATCCACAACAAGACGACGGAAAATGCGCTGGACGAAACCCAGGACGGCCTGGTGGCTTCGGTGCGCTGGAGCCTGGCCGATGACCTGTCGCTGATTACCGGCGCGCGGGTGATCGACTGGCGACGTGACGAAACCGAGGAGCAGTTGGCGAGCGGTGAAACCAAACACACCTCGCGCAGCGAAACCGGGGTCGTCACCCCTTACATCGGGCTGGTTTACGACATCAATGACAACTGGTCGGCCTATGCCAGCTACACCACCATCTTCAACCCGCAAGACAAACAGACTGCATCGGGCAGCTACATCGACCCGTTGGAGGGCGTGAACTACGAGCTGGGCCTGAAGAGCGAGTTCTGGGACAAGCGCCTGACTGCTGCACTCAGCGTGTTCGAAGTGCACCAGGACAACCTGGCCGTGAAGGACGGCGACAAAAAGGCGCCGGACGGCAACCAGGCCTACCGTGCCGAGTCCGGCACCAGGACCCGCGGTTTCGAGATGGAAATGGCGGGCGAGATCCTGCCTGACTGGCAAGTATCGGCCAGCTACACCTATGCCGTGAGCAAGAACTCAGATGGCGACCGCCTGCTCACCGAAGTACCCCGCGACACCCTCAAACTGTTCACCAGCTACCGACTGCAGTCACTGCCACAGTTGAAAGTGGGCGGTGGTGTGCGCTGGCAAGGCTCGGAGTACGAGAAAAACGCAGGCCCCAACCACGAGACCTTCACCCAGGGTGCCTACAGCGTGGTCAACCTCATGGCGCAATATGCCCTCACGCCGCAAACCAGCGTCTCGCTGAACCTCGACAACGTGTTCGACAAGACCTACTACACGGCGATCGGCTCACGTGGCTGGTATGGCAGCCCGCGTAGCGCCACGGCCACCTTGGTGTACGCATTCTGACCCAGGTGGCCTACAAGCGTTTTCTGGCGAACGCAATGCGGTAGCCAGCGCGCCTCATTGATCGGGGTGAACTACCGCTGCGGCCAGTCGACTGATCATGCCGGGACAGTTACGCTGGCGCTTTCCCTTGCACGGAAGCGCCAGCGATCGCACTCACCCTACTGCCCTCCCCTGCGAACACCGCAAGCACCGGTACCATCCACGGTACGGTCAGGACAATCCCGGATACAGCAATCACGGCTAGGCACCTCCATGCCTGAACAACGGATGCTAGCGCTCACCGCACCTTCCGGAGATTCCGCTCGTTGACTGACTCACAGCACAACCCAACCTACGCAAAACGGTTCGAAGCCGTGCTTGCCTACATCGACAGCCACCTCGAAGGTGACCTGTCGGTAACTGCCCTGAGCCGCGTCGCCCACTTCTCGGCATTTCATTTCCATCGGCAGTTCACGGCATACATCGGCGTTCCGGTTTCACGGTATGTGCAACTGATGAGGCTTCGACGCGCGGCGCATCAACTGGTCGCCTCGCCTGCCATCTCGGTGCTGGAAGCAGCTCTCGGCGCCGGCTTCGAAAGCCCCGAAGCCTTTTCCAGGGCCTTCAAGCGTGCTTTTGGCATGGCGCCGAGCGTATTCGCCAAGGCCCCGAACTGGCAGGCCTGGAGTGCGGTTTTCATTGTTCCCCATCATTCCAGGAGCATCACCATGCAGATCCGTATCGTGGATTTCGCCGAAACTCATGTAGCCGCGCTCGAACACCAAGGGGCGCCCAGCCTCATCAGTGAAAGCGTTGCGCGTTTTCGCCAATGGCGCATTCAAAGCGGTCAGTCACCGGTGGCCAGCAGCCGAACCTTCGGCATTCCCCACGACAACCCCGATACCACCCCGGCGCACGCCTTTCGCTTCGCCGTGTGTGGCGAGATAGACGAAGCCGTGCAGCCGAATGATTTTGGCGTGCACGAACGCATCATCCCGGCGGGCCGCTGCGCCGTACTCCGGCATACCGGGTCGCCTGACTACATTGGTGAAACCATCTATCCGGTTTATCGGGACTGGTTGCCTTCGAGTAACGAGGAACTGCGTGACCATCCGTTGTTCTTTCACTATTTGAGCGTGTATCCGGAAACGCCGCTGGAGCAATGGCAAACGGATATCTACGTGCCGCTCAAGTAACTTGGCTAGACGGCCGCCAGGGGTTTTGAGGTATGCCATCTGCGAGACCTTCGTCCGTTTTCGGCTGAGATCGGCGGGAAACGCGTGCCCTATGCCGGAGGTGATCCGGCATAAGGCTGCAGGGCCGCGCATAGATCGAGTCCAGACGGATACCCTGCTCTCTTGATAAACTAGCCGCCTGCCCTAGCAATCACCGATCTCCCGCCGTCGACTTTTGCTACCTCGCGCCCTCGGATTGCTACAAACACCCTCGAAATTGCTGAATTTGGTACAAGACACGTTGAACGATATGACCACAAACCCAGGCTCTAACCCAGCAACCACGCGCCCTGAGCCTTCCCGTCGCTTCAGCGTTGCACCGATGATGGACTGGACAGACCGCCACTGCCGGTTTTTCCTGCGCCTGCTTTCCAAAAACACCCTGCTCTACACCGAAATGGTCACCACCGGTGCCCTGCTGCACAACGACGCCCAGCGTTTCCTGCGCCACGACGCCTCCGAGCACCCGCTGGCCCTGCAACTGGGCGGCAGCGTGCCGGCGGACCTGGCCGCCTGTGCCCGCCTGGCCGAGGAGGCTGGCTACGACGAGGTCAACCTCAACGTCGGCTGCCCGAGTGACCGGGTGCAGAACAACATGATCGGCGCCTGCCTGATGGCCCACCCGGCGCTGGTGGCCGACTGTGTGAAAGCCATGCGCGATGCGGTGTCTACCCCGATAACGGTCAAGCACCGCATCGGTATCAATGGCCGCGACAGCTACGCCGAGCTGTGCGACTTCGTCGGCCAGGTGCGCGAGGCAGGTTGCCGGAGCTTTACCGTGCATGCGCGCATCGCGATCCTGGAAGGGCTGTCGCCAAAGGAGAACCGTGAGATTCCGCCGCTGCGCTATGACGTGGCGGCGCAGTTGAAGGCGGACTTCCCGGACCTGGAGATCGTGCTCAACGGCGGGATCAAGACCCTGGCCGAGTGCCAGGCACACCTTGAAACCTTCGATGGGGTAATGCTGGGGCGTGAGGCGTACCACAACCCTTACCTGCTGGCCGAGGTGGACCAGCAGCTGTTCGGCAGCGAGGCGGCAGTGGTCAGCCGCAGCGAGGCGCTGGCGCAGTTGCGGCCTTATATCGTCGCGCACATGGAAAGTGGTGGCGCGATGCACCACGTTACCCGGCATATTCTGGGGCTGGCCCAAGGGTTCAAGGGTGCCCGGCGCTTCCGCCAGCTGCTGTCGGCGGATATTCACAAGGCGGCAGAGCCGTTGGCTGTGTTCGACCAGGCGGTGGAGTTGTTGCAGGGGCGGTGATTCAGCAGGCGGGCCTGATCGCCAACAAGCCAGCCCCTGCGGGATGTTGCAGGGGTTCAGATGTATGCAGATTCTGTGGGAGCGGGTTTACCCGCGAAGAAAACAACGCGGTGTGTGGCACCGGCTTCGCCGGTGTTCGCGGGTAAACCCGCTCCCACAGGGATGGCGCAAACCACCACATTTTGTGTAAGCCAGTTGTATCTCCAGCGGCCCGTGCAAGCAGATGCGGAACCTCGAGGCCGCTTGCGACTCGAATCCTCACCTTTCGCACCGCGCTTCGCAGGCCCTTGAGCGGCCGTCGGGGCTCGGGTAATGTCGAGTCATTGCACAGGACAGAGCACGCCCATGACCTCCAAGCTGGAACAACTCAAGCAGTTCACCACCGTGGTCGCCGACACCGGGGACCTGGACGCCATCACCCGCCTGAAACCGGTGGATGCCACCACCAACCCGTCGCTGCTGCTCAAGGCGGCGGCCATCCCGGGTTACGCCGAGCTGCTCAAGCAGGTAAAGGCCGATGCCAAGGGTAATGTCGACCTGGCTTGCGACAAGTTCGCGGTGGCCGTGGGCTCGGGCATTCTCAAGGTCATCCCGGGGCGTATCTCCACCGAGGTGGATGCCCGCCTGTCGTTCGATGAGCCCGCCCTGCTGGCCAAGGCGCGCAAGCTGATCGAGCTGTACGAAGCCGCCGGCGTTGGCCGCGACCGCGTGCTGATCAAGCTGGCCTCCACCTGGGAAGGCATCCGCGCCGCCGAAAAGCTGGAGAAGGAAGGCATCCAGACCAACCTCACCCTGCTGTTCTCCTTCGCCCAGGCCCAGGCCTGCGCCGATGCCGGTGTGTTCCTGATTTCGCCGTTCGTGGGCCGTATCTACGACTGGTACAAGAAGAGCACCGGCAAGGAATACGTGGGCGCCGAAGACCCGGGCGTGCAGTCGGTCACTCGCATCTACAACTACTACAAGGCCAACGGCTACAACACTGTGGTCATGGGCGCCAGCTTCCGCAATATCGGCCAGATCGAACAGCTGGCCGGCTGTGACCGCCTGACCATCAGCCCAGAGCTGCTGCAGCAGCTCAGCGATGACCAGGGTGACCTGCCGCAGGTGCTGAAGCCAGGCAATGCCGGCGAGCCCAAGCAGCAGCTGAACGAGAGCCAGTTCCGCTGGGCCATGAACGAAGACGCCATGGGTACCGAGAAACTGGCAGAGGGCATTCGCCAGTTCGCGCGGGACCAGGAGAAGCTGGAGAAGTTGATGGCTGAAAAGGCCTGATACATTTCGGGATTGCCTGACGGGCGGGAAGTGTTCAGCATTTTCCGCCCGTTTTGTTTTGCCTGGCTTCAGATGTGTATTGAATCCCAGGGCCTCTTCGCGGGTGAACCCGCTCCCACAGGGATCCGCACGGGTCCGAAGTTGGCGCTGTACCTGTGGGAGCGGGTTTACCCGCGAAGAGGCCCGATAAGCCACCCGAGCTGTCGATGACCTCCTCTACCCCATTGCCCCTCGTTCTCGCCGGCCCGATACTGCGCCGCCTGGAACCCCAGCGCCTGGCCATCTGGCTGGTCGCCACGCAACCGCTGCAACCCGAATTCATCTTCCCGGCAAGCAAGGCCCAAGTCGATTGCCAGGTGGTCGCGGTGGGCCAGCACGCCTTCATTCACCTGCTGTACATCCACTTCGCCCAGCCGCTGCCCTGCAACCAGTTGCTCGACTATGACCTGCTCATCAACGGCCAGGGCATCGCCGGCTGGGCGCCACATCTGCTCTACCCTGGCACCCAGCGGCCAAACCTGGTACTGCGCGATCGGCTCGACCACCTGCTGCACGGTTCCTGCCGCAAGCCGCATTTTCCGGCCGCCGATGGCCTGCTGTGCGCCGACCGCCTGCTGCAGGCCTGCGAAAAACCCACAGACCGCCCCGCCGTGCTGCTGATGACCGGCGACCAGGTCTATGCCGACGACGTCGCCGGCCCGATGCTGCGCGCCGTCCACAGCCTGATAGCGCGCCTTGGCCTGTTCGACGAGCAACTGGAGGGCGCGGTGGTGCCCGACAGCCAGGCGCTGTACCAGCACCCGGCCTGCTATTACCACCGCGCCGACCTGCTGCCGGCGCAGGAGCGCAACGAAACCTTGCGCGAGCGCTTCTTCGGCGGCAAGCGCAAGCCGATCTTCTCCTCCAGCAACGCCGACAACCACCTGGTGACCTTCGCTGAGGTCATGGCCATGTACCTGCTGGTGTGGTCACCGGTGCCGTGGCAGCTGGTGAACCTGGACATGCCCAACGGGCTCACCGCACCGCGCCAGGCCCTTTACCAGCAGGAATTGCCGCTGATCCAGGCGTTTGCCGGCAACCTGGGCCAGGTAGCAAGGGTGATGGCCCACCTGCCGTGCCTGATGATCTTCGATGACCACGACATCACCGACGACTGGAACCTCTCGGCGCAGTGGGAAGAAACCGCTTACGGCCACCCCTTCTCGCGGCGGATCATCGGCAATGCCCTGCTCGGCTACCTGCTGTGCCAGGCCTGGGGTAACGACCCGCAGGGTTGCAAGGCCCTGGTCGGGCAATGCCAGGCGTTGGACAGCCAGACACAGGATGAGCTGATCGGCGCGCTGCTGCGCTTCCAGGGCTGGCAGTTCAGCCTGCCCACCAACCCACCCTTGCTGGTGCTGGACACCCGCACCCGCCGCTGGCGCAGCGAAAGCAGCCTGGCCAAGCCGTCCGGCCTGCTCGACTGGGAGGCGCTGAGCGAGTTGCAGCAAGCACTGCTGGACCACCCGTCGGCGATCATCGTGTCGCCTGCGCCGATTTTCGGCGTGAAACTGATCGAGACAGTGCAGAAACTGTTCAGCTGGCTGGGCTACCCGCTACTGGTGGATGCCGAGAACTGGATGGCCCACCGCGGTGCAGCGCAGGTCATCCTCAACATCTTCCGCCACTCGCGCACGCCGGGGCACTACGTGGTGCTGTCCGGCGATGTGCACTACTCGTTCGTCTATGAGGTGCTGATCCGCCACCGCCAGCGCAGCCCGCACTTGTGGCAGGTGACCAGCAGCGGGATCAAGAACGAATTCCCGCGGCGCCTGCTGGATGTGCTCGACCGGCTCAACCGCTGGCTGTATGCGCCGCGCTCGCCGCTGAACTGGTTTACCAAGCGGCGGGAAATGGAGGTAGTGCCGCGTACGCCCAGCCATAGCAAGGCTGGCGAGCGGTTGTGGAATGGCGCGGGGTTGGGGCAGGTGTTCTTCGATGAACAGGGGCGGCCGGCGCGGGTGTATCAGCTGGATGCGGGTGGGGGTGAGGCTACCGAGTTTGCTCGGCGGGAGTGGTCAGGCAAGTAGCTGGTGTCGGCCTTGCCGGCCTATTCGCGGGTGAACCCGCTCCCACAGGTTATGCACCAGCCTTGAGTCATGCACTGCACCCTCAGGTACTGTGCTGCATTCGAAACCCGTGTTGACCCTGTGGGAGCGGGTTCACCCGCGAATAGGCCGGTACAGGCTGAAGATCAGGTCCGCTCCAGGGCATTGACCAGGTCATGGAAAGCTTCGCGGTTGGAGTCGTTCAGGCCCATGAGAATCTTGTGCGCCTCCAGTACCTTGGAGCGCACCACGTCTTCGTTCTGGTCCTGGGACGGCAGGTCGGTCAGGCATTCCGGGCACGGAATCGGCCGATCGACGATGTTGAACACCTGATCGAAACCCATCGACTGCAACAACCGGGAAATGTCCGGGTTGGTGGTGACCACGGTCGGCAACAGGCCCACCTTCTGGCGCGACAGGATCGACAGCTTGGCCAACAGGCCCAGGGTGGTGCTGTCGATGCTCTCGGTTTCGGTCAGGTCGATGACAATCGCCGAGAAGTTCAACGCAGTGAAAATCTTCTCGATCGTTGCATCCAATGCCGAACACAGGGTCAGGCGCACTTCACCGACAAATTTCAGGACGAAGGTACCGCTCTGCTCGGCGAACTGGATTCTACCGGTACTCATTGAAGGTTCCTGCTCAACACCAATAGGGCGATATCATCCGGCATCTCCCCAAGCGTAGCCAATCCAAATCGTTGACGCAGCCCATCCAGGCTGCCACCTGCTGCCCTGACGATTTCCGGCAGGGCGGTTTCTTTATCTTTGAGCGTGTCACCCGGCAAAAGGTCCAGAATGCCATCGGACATCAGGCTGAGGCTGAACTGCGGCGGCAGTTCCACTACCAGGTCCTGGTAGGTGGCCTCGTCGAACAGCCCCACCGGCAGGCCACGGCCTTCCAGGTAGCGGGTGTGCTCGGGGGTGTGCAGCACCGGCAATGGCAGATGGCCGCCAACGGCGTAGGTCAGCAGGCCGGACTCTTCGTCGATCACCCCGCCAACCATGGTGACATGCTTGCCCAGCTTGCTGTTGATCAGGCCGCGGTTGATGTGGCTGAGCACTTCCGAGGGCTTGAACTCACGCATCCTGCTGCGCTTGAGCTCGAACATCAGCCGAGTGGTCATGAATTTCAACAACACGGTGACAAACGCCGACGACGCGCCGTGCCCGGACACATCAGCGAGGTAGAAGGCAATGCGCCGCTCGTCGACACGGAAGTAATCGACAAAATCACCCGACAGGTACAACGACGGGATGATCTGGTGCTCGAAGGCGAACTCGCTGGCCGCCCAGGGGCTTTCCGGCAGCATGTTCATCTGCACCTGGCGACCGGCGGTCTGGTCCTCCTGCAGCAGGTGCAGGCTGGCCTCCAGTTCGCGGTTGGCGGCTTCGAGCTTGTCGCGGTAGCGCTGGTTTTCCAGCACCAGTCGCGAGCGGTCGAGGGCACGGCGCACCGAGTGCTCGAGCACGGCCAGGTCTTCCAGCGGCTTGATCAGGTAGTCGGCAGCGCCCAGGCGCAAAGCTTCCACCGCATCGCTCATGACGCCGGCACCGGACACCACGATAACCGGCAACTGCGGGGCGCGCTCGCTGACCTGACGGATCAGCTCGAGGCCGCCCATCTGCGGCATGCGCAGATCGCAGATCACGAGGTCGGGCTGGTGTTCTTCGAAGACCTGAAGCCCCTGCTGGCCATTGCCGGCCTGGAGGACGCTGAAGCCACTGTCTTCAAGATAGGCGGCGAGGCTTGCACGGACCACGTCGTCGTCATCGATGATCAGCAGCGTTGCACTGGTTTTCTGCATGTGGGCGAACGGCGCCGATTTAGGTTGGTGCAGCGGTGTCGGCAAGGCAGACGGCCAGCTACGGGAATTCTTTGTGGTCACACTCTACTTGAGTTGTAGGACAAGAACACCTGCCCGGCAACTGTCCGGCAACTGTGAGAGCTACCTTGTAAGGCGCAGACGGTACTCCCATCCGCCCAGCGTTTCAAGCATGCAAGGGTCGACCCCGCCGCACTTTACAGGGCAAATCACCGGGAGTTATAAGAAAGTCGACCAGCGCAACCCGATGGGAAGGATGCAGCATGCCTCACACGCCCTCCAGCCATGGCGAGAAACGCGATTTCATCCGCATGCGCATCGACACCGAGGTCAGCCTTTTGCACGAAGGCCAGGTGATTGCGGCGGTGTGCCTGGACTTGTCCAGCGGCGGCATGCAGGTGCAGGCACCGCAGCGCTTCCAGGTGAGTGACCATATCGAAGTACGGATCGAGTCCGACCACCCGGCGCTGAAAGGGCTGCATGCCAGCACGGAAGTGGTGTGGATTGCCGACCAGCCGGGCGGGCAGCAGAAGTTCGGGTTGCGGATTCTGGCAATGCACTGATAGCGCCTGCCCCGGCCTCATCGCCGGCAAGCCGGCTCCCACACCGACCTTGAGGCAGGTGCAATTCCCGTGGGAGCTGGCTTGCCGGCGATGAAGCCAGCACTGCAATCAGAAGTCGTCTTCGACCTCGCCATCCTTGACCTTGAACTCGCGGTTCTGCAGGTATGCATTGCGAATGAAGATGTACTTGTCCCCCTGGATCAGCTTCTCGGCCGACAGCAGGTCGGCGCGGGTGTCGATGATGTCCAGGGCGAAGATCGAATTGCGCGTCGGCACATGGTCGATGTAGCGGTAGGGTTCGGTGTAGGTGTCCGGGTACTTGGCCACGCCGTCACGCACGGTGCTCGGGCCCAGCAGCGGGATGACCACGTACGGGCCGCTCGGCACGCCCCAGTAGCCGAGGGTCTGGCCGAAGTCCTCGTCGTTGCGCTGCAGGCCCATCTTGGTGCCCACGTCGAAGAAACCGCCCAGACCGAAGGTGGTGTTGACGATCAGCCGCGCCGTGTCCACGCCCGCCGCATGGGGCTTGAACTGCAGCAGGTTGTTGGCGAGGTTGGTCACATCACCCAGGTTGCGGAAGATGTTGTGGATGCCATCTTCGAGGAACTGCGGGGTAACCGCCTGGTAGCCCTTGGCCAATGGCTTGAGGGCATAGGTGTCGAGGGTATCGTTGAAACGGAAGATCGGGCGGTTGACCGCTTCCCAGGGATCTTCCTCGGTGGCGGCCTGGGTGGCTGCCACGGGCGCCAGCAGCATGCTGGCGCATACACAGGCCTGGGTGACTCGTTCGATCACACTGGCACCGATCCTACGCATAGGTGTTTCTCCATCGAATTTCTCGGCCGCAAGCGCAAACGGGTGCGCTGCTGTACGGCGGCAGTATAGAGGCTTGCGGGCTGATAAACAGCTTTACACACCTCTGCTCAATAATTTGTGAACAACTGTTGCGCGGCGCCCGCTGTCACAGGGTGGTAACAATCGCCGAATAGCCTGCGGACTATTTGAGGGAAGTTGCCATGGACGCTGCACCCGCCTTCACCGCTGTGCTGTTCGGCTTGCGCGGCTGCCTGGTGCAAGCCGCCAATGATGGCGCCCCCTCGCCCGCCCCCGGCGCCCTGGCCACCCTCGCCGGCCTGCGCCAGCGCCAGGTGCCATGCATCTGGCTGGACGACCTGGACGCCACCCAAAGCAAGCGCCTGGCCCATGTACTGCCCGCCTGGCTGCCGGGGCATTCGGTGAACGGCGTGCGCTGGCCGGCGCCGAACGCCTGCTGGCAGGCCCTGATGACGCTGGACAGCGAACGCCTGGACGGCTGCGTGCTGGTCAGCGGCGACCCACGCCTGTTGCAGTCTGGCCTGAACGCGGGCCTGTGGACGGTGGGGCTGGCCGCCTGCAGTCCCTTTTGCGACCGCAGCTCGCAGCAATGGCAAGCCATGACCCCGCAAGAGCGGGACCTGGCCCGCGGCAAGGCAACGCTGGAGCTGTTCGGCCTGGGTGTGCACTCGGTGATCGACCATCTGGAAGCGCTTGATACCTGCCTGCAAGACATCGCGCAGCGCCGGCGCAAAGGCGAAAAACCCTGATACAGCATCATTGATGCGGATCATGCAAAGCAACGGCAGGTGGATTACGCTGAAGACAGGCCAGAACCTTTGCCGCTTCGCTGAGGTCCATGGCTTGCCAAGCCATTGATGGAGAAATGCCAATGCCTGCCCGCGAATTGCAAGAGCGCCTGAACAGCTTGCGCGAGCAACTGGACCGCAACGTGCCGCTTTCGGACGAGGAGCTGGCCGCGCTGCACGAAGAAGCGCGCCAGATCGAGGCGCAACTCAAACTTGAGGAAGCCACGCCAGACAATAACCTGGTGGACGGCGTGAACCTGGCCATCGAACGCTTCGAGGCCGACCACCCCGACCTTACCGCCACCCTGCGCAGCATTGCCAACTCGCTGCACAGCATGGGGATCTAAGCTGCCCAAGGCCCTCTGTGGGAGCGGGTTCACCCGCGAATGCCGTGGTGATGCCACCGACGAATTCGCGGGTGAACCCGCTGCCACAGGGCCCCGCTTTAACCTTACTGCCGAACCAGGCGCTTGTTATCCGGGCTGATCGCCCCGGTGCTGCGGTACGGGTTGATATCCAGCCCACCCCGGCGCACATAGCGCGCGTACACCGTCAAATGCTCCGGCTGCAACAGGTTCTTCAGGTCCAGGTAAATCCGCTCCACACACTGCTCGTGGAAGTCGGCATGCTGGCGGAAGCTGATCAGGTAGGTCAGCAGGCTGGCATGGTCCAGCGCCCTGCCCTTGTACTCGACCACCACACTGCCCCAGTCCGGCTGGCCGGTGACCGGGCAGTTGGACTTCAGCAGGTGGCTGTGCAGGGTTTCTTCCACCTGCTGCTCCGGGTTGCAGCGCAGCAGCTCCGGCTGTGGTTGTTCGTAATTGCTGATGGCAACGTCCAGCGCATCGATGCACTGCCCCGGCAAGGCCACCACGCCCTGGGCCTCGACCTCGGCCAGGGTGCGCACCTTCACGGCAACCGGCTTGCCGGCAGCGGCGGACAGGTCTTTCTCCAGGCACGCCTGCAGTTCGCCAAGCGAGGTGAACACCGTCTGGTTCAACGAGTTCAGGTACAACTTGAACGACTTGGACTCGATGATGTTCGGCGAGTCGGCGGGGATGGCGAACTCACCGATCGCCACCACCGGCTTGCCCGACGGCAACAGCCAGCTCAGCTCGAAGCAGTTCCAGTAATCCACACCCTGCCACGGCAAAGTCTGGGCGGTGACGCCCAGCTCGGCCCATTTGGCGGTACGCGGAATCGGGAACAGCAGCTCCGGGGAATAGGTGGCAATGTATTCGCTGGACTTGCCCAGCGGGGAATGTTCGGCAGCGGGATGCATGGAAACTGACCTGAAGGTTCGAAATTGCCCCTAGTCTACCGGTTTTGCACCTCGCCTTGGAGCGCAAGTCAGCGGGATTACATCTTCGTCAGGTTGCGGCGAGCGAGTGCATCGTCACGTATCATCTCAGCATCATCCAATCCCTGTGGGAGCGGGTTCACCCGCGAACACCGGCAAAGCCGGTGCCATGCACCGTGTTGAATTCTTCGCGGGTAAACCCGCTCCCACAGGGTTTTGTGCCGTTTGCTGGAGTCAATTCACCCAATGAAACTGCTGATCGTCGAAGACCAGGCCCGCACCGGCCAGTACCTGAGCCAGGGCCTGAACGAGGCTGGCTTCGCCACCGAACTGGCAACCGACGGCGAGACCGGCCAGTTCCTCGCCCTGACCGGCGACCACGACCTGCTCATTCTCGACGTGATGTTGCCCGGCCGTGACGGCTGGCAGATCCTCCAGGCCGTGCGCCAGGCAGGCCTGGACACCCCGGTGCTGTTCCTCACCGCCCGCGATGCCGTGGAAGACCGGGTGCACGGCCTGGAGTTGGGCGCCGATGATTACCTGGTCAAGCCATTCGCCTTCTCCGAACTGCTGGCGCGGGTGCGCAGCCTGCTGCGCCGGGGCGCCAGCCCCAGCCAGGACACCACCCTGGGCCTGGCCGACCTGCGCCTGGACCTGATCCGCCGCCGCGCCGAACGCGCCGGCCAGCGCATCGACCTGACCGCCAAGGAGTTCGCCCTGCTTGAACTGCTGCTGCGCCGCCAGGGCGAGGTGCTGCCCAAATCGCTGATCGCCTCGCAGGTGTGGGACATGAACTTCGACAGTGACACCAATGTGATCGAGGTGGCGATCCGCCGCCTGCGCTTGAAGATCGACGACCCGCACCCCAACAAGCTGATCCATACCGTACGCAGCATGGGCTATGTACTCGAAGAGCGCACTGAGTGATGCGCCGGGTCTCACTCGGCAGCCGCCTGGCCCTGCTGTTCGCCGCCTGCACTGCCGCTGTCTCGCTCGGCGCCGGCCTGATATTCAGCCGGGCCAGCGAACAGCACTTCGTCGAACTGGACCAACAGCTGCTGGACTCTCGCCTGTCGCTGTTCCGCACCCAACTCGCCGGCATCACCACCCCAGCCGAGCTGCAGGCGCGCCTGCCCGCCTTGCGCGATGAACTGGGCCACCAGGCCGACCTGGCCCTGCGCATCAACGGCAGCGACGGCGCCACCTGGTTCGAAAGCCGCACAGGCCTGCCCCCGGCGCCACTGCCCGACGGGTTGGCCACCCTGCATGCGCAAGGCACCGACTACCGCAGCCTGGCCGTGCACCTGGCGCAAGGCGCCCCACAGTCGCCACAACTGACCTTGTACCTCGACATCACCCACCACCAGCACTTTCTGCAGGGCATGCAACGGCTGATCTGGCTGACGGTAGGCCTGTCGGCGCTGGCCACGGCGCTGCTCGGCGCCTGGGCAGCACGCCGCGGGTTACGCCCATTGCGGCAGATGGGCCAGGTGGCGGCCAGCGTATCGGCGCGCTCGCTCACCACCCGCCTGCCGGTGGCACAGATGCCCGAGGAGCTGGCCGAGCTGGCGACCGCGATGAACGCCATGCTGCAGCGCCTGGACGATGCCTTCCAGCGCCTGTCGGCATTCTCTGCCGACATCGCCCATGAGCTGCGCACGCCGCTGTCCAACCTGCTGACCCACACCCAGGTCACCCTCACCCGCCCACGCAGCCTGGAGGAATACCGCGAAGCCCTGCACGGCAACCTCGAAGAGCTGCAATGGATGGCGCAGATGATCAACGACATGCTGTTCCTGGCCAAGGCCGACCATGGCCTGCTGGTACCGGGGCAAGCACCACTGGTGCTGAATGATGAGGTGGATGCGCTGCTGGAGTACTACGCGCCGCTGGCAGAAGACAGCGGCGTGCAGATGCTGCGCGAGGGTGAAGCGCTGCTGCAGGGCGACCGGCATATGCTGCGCCGGGCGCTGTCCAACTTGCTGGACAATGCCTTGCGCTTTACCCCGGCGGGAGGGCAGATACGGGTGACCTTGGGGCCAGGGCCGAGGATTGGCGTGGCCAATACCGGGGCGGCTATCGAGCCGACGGTGCTACCGCGGCTGTTCGATCGTTTCTACCGGGTGGACCCGGCGCGGCGGGAAGGCAGTAGTGAGCATGCCGGGTTGGGGTTGGCGATTACCCGGTCGATCGTGCAGGCCCATGGTGGGCGCATCAGGGCGGAGTGTGCGGACGGATGGACGCGATTCGTGATCGATTTCACTGAAGACCGGTGACATCGGGGCTGGCACGATCCCTGTGGGAGCGGGTTCACCCGCGAACACCGGCTAAGCCGGTGCCATGCACCGTGCTGGATTCTTCGCGGGTAAACCCGCTCCCACAGGATCGCATCAAGCCCAAGGCATGCGCTGTACTTGTGGGAGCTGGCTTGCCGGCGATGAGGCCCTCAACAGTTACTCAAACTGCCAGGCCAATCGCCGGCTGCACCTGCGATGCCCGATAAGCCGGGTAAATGGTCGCCAGGAAGCTCATCACCAACCCGGCAGTGCAGATGAGCGCTACATCCCCCCACTGCAGCTGCGACGGCAAGCTGCTGACGAAGTACACATCCGAAGTAAAGATGTGCTGCCCGCTCACCCGCTCCAGCCAACCGACGATCTGGCTGACGTTGAACGCCGCAATCACCCCCAGCACACCACCAATCAGCGTCCCGACAATGCCGATCAGGCTGCCCTGGACCATGAACGTGCCCATGATCTGCGCCGGCGTGGCGCCCAGGGTGCGCAGGATGGCGATGTCCGGCCCCTTGTCGTTCACCACCATTACCAGGGTGGCGATGATGTTGAACGCCGCCACCGCGATGATCATCAGCAACAGCAGGCCGATCATGGTCTTTTCCATCTTCATGGCGCTGAACAGGCTGCCCTGGGTATGCGACCAGTCATCGGCGCGGTAGGCATCGCCCAGCCCGGCAGCGATGGCCTTGGACACCTGCGGCGCGGCATACAGGTCGTGCAGTTTCAGGCGCACGCCCTGCACCTGGCCCGGCGCCCAGCGCTGCATGGCGCCGGCATCGGCGACATGAATGTAAGCCTGCGAGCCGTCCAGCTCGGCGCCGACCTTGAAAATGCCGACCACGGTCAGGCGCTGCATGCGCGGGGTGATGCCGCCAGGCTCCTTGCTGATTTCCGGCACGATCAGGGTCAGTTTGTCGCCGGTGTTCAGGCGGAAGCGCCGCGCAGTCAGCTCACCGATGACCACACCGAACTCACCCGGCTGCAGGTCCTGCAGCCGGCCCTGGACGATATGCTGACCGACGATCGAAACCTTGCCCTCTTCGGCCGGGTCGATACCGCCCACCTGGATCGGCTGCATCGCACCCTTGAACGACAGCATGCCTTCCATTTCGGTAATCGGCGCCACCGCCATCACCGCCGGGTCGCGCATGGCCGCTTCGGCCACCTTGTGCCAGTCGTCCAGCGGCTGCACGCCGAGGATGGCGGCATGCGGCACCAGGCCGAGAATGCGCGAACTCATTTCGCGCTGGAAGCCGTTCATCACCGACAGCACCACGATCATCGCCAGCACGCCCAGCGACAGGCCGATCATCGAGGTCATCGAGATGAACGAGATGAAGTGGTTGCGGCGCTTGGCTCGGGTGTAGCGCGCGCCGATGAAGATGGGCAAGGGTCTGAACATGTACGAAATCACCCAATGAAAACAGGAAAACGGGGCGGCACCGGCCGCCCCGTGCAGTCGATCAGATCGCCACCAGGTGGCCGTCGTCGAGCTTCAATACACGGTCCATCTGGCGTGCCAGGTTGAGGTCGTGGGTGACCACCAGAAACGCCGTGCGCGACGCGCTGGACAGTTCCTGCATCAACTCCTGGATGCCCTGGGCGGTGTGGTGGTCGAGGTTGCCGGTCGGCTCGTCGAGCATTACCAGGCCGGGGCGATTGACCAGTGCCCGGGCAATCGCCACCCGCTGGCGCTCACCACCGGACAGCTCGGCCGGCTTGTGGTTGAAGCGGTGGGCCAGGCCCACGCGCTTGAGCAGCGCCTCGGCACGCTCGCGGGCCTCGGGGATGGCTGTGCGGCCGATCAGCAACGGCATGCACACGTTCTCGATGGCAGTGAATTCCGGCAGCAGGTGGTGGAACTGGTAGACAAAGCCCAGCTCGCGGTTGCGCAGCAGGCCACGGGCACGCTCGCCCAGCGCCGACAGTTCCTCACCGGCCAGCCAGACGCTGCCCTGGGTCGGCCGGTCGAGGCCGCCCAGCAGGTTGAGCAAGGTACTTTTGCCCGAACCGGAGCTACCCACGATGGCTACCCGCTCACCGGCGTGTAGCTCGAGGTTGAGGCCGGACAGCACCTGCACCGACTCCGGGCCCTCGTCGTAGGACTTGCCCAGGTTGCGGCAACTCAGAACGGCTTTATCACTCATGCGCGACTCACTCATAACGTAGCGCCTCTGCAGGCTGGGTGCGGGCCGCACGCCAGGCCGGGTACAGGGTGGCGAAGAAACTCAGGACCAGCGCTGCACCACAGACCATGTACACGTCCTGGGCCTGGATCTGCGACGGCAGGTAATCGATGAAGTACACATCGGCGTTGAGGAACTTGTGCCCGATCAGTTTCTCGATGCCGGCGATCACCGCACTCACGTTCAGCGCGGCGACGATCCCGACCACGGCGCCGATCAAGGTACCGATCACCCCGATCACCGTGCCCTGGACCATGAAGATGAGCATGATCTGCCCGGGTGTGGCGCCCAGGGTACGCAGGATGGCAATGTCGCCACGCTTGTCGTTGACCACCATCACCAGGGTGGAAATGATGTTGAACGCCGCCACCGCCACGATCAGCAACAACAGCAGGCCGATCATGGCCTTTTCCATGCGGATCGCCTGGTACAGGTTGCCGTGGGTGCGGGTCCAGTCACGGCTGTAGAACTCCTGGTCACCCAGGTGCTGGGCGATGTCCCAGGCCACCCGCGGCGCCTGGAACAGGTCGTCGAACTTCAGGCGCAGGCCCTGGACCTGGTCGGGCTTCCAGCGGTGCAGGCGGGAGAGGTCGCTGATGTTGGTCAGCCCCAGGTAGCCGTCGATCTCGCCCGCGCCCACGTGGAAGGTGCCGACTACAGTGAAACGCTTCATGCGCGGGAACATGCCGGCCGGGGTCACACTGACCTCGGGGGCGACGAAGGTGAGCTTGTCGCCGATGCCCACGCCCAGCTTGGCCGCGGCCTTGTCGCCGATCATGATGCCCCACTCGCCCGGCGCCAGCTGGTCGAGGCGGCCTTGCAGGACGAACCTGTCGATGATCGACACTTCGCGTTCGCGGGCCGGGTCGATGCCGTTGAGCAGCACCTTCTGCACCTTGCCTTCATGGGTCAGCAGGCCCTGCATCTGGGTGAAGGGCGCAACCGCCAGCACCTGCGGATTCTGCTTTACTTGTTGGGCAAGGGCCGGCCAGTCGGCAATGGGCTGGCCGCTCTCCAGCGTGGCATGGGGGATCATGCCCAACACGCGGGTACGCATCTCGTGGTCGAAACCGTTCATCACCGAGAGCACCACGATCATCACCACCACGCCCAGGGCGAGGCCGATCATCGAGGTCAGGGAAATGAACGAGACGAAGTGATTGCGACGTTTGGCACGGGTATAACGCGTGCCGATGAATGCGAAAAGAGGTCTGAACATGTCGGGGCTTGTTCGGATGAAAGGGAACGTCCTTGTGGCGAGGCGCCTACGGCGGCTTTACACTCGGACCACCGCCGCTACCTTGGGTTCGCCATGACGACATTAGACGAAGAAGATCGCCGCGAATACTACCGCATCGAAGATCGGATCGCACTTCAAATCAGCCCCCTCAGTGCGGCCGAAGCCCTTGACCCAGATGTGTTGCAAGATGATTCGCCATTGTTCAACCTGCTCAGCGAACTGCACCTGTCCGACTTCGAGTCGCAGCACCTGCTGCGCCAACTGAGCGAAAAGGACCGCACCCTCGCCGCCTTCCTGCGCGCGCAGAACAAGCGCCTCGACCTGCTCAGCGCGGTGGTTGCCCAGACCCTGATCGGCGAAATTGGCCAGCCCCAGCCGGTGATCATCTCCGAAGGCGGCATCGAGTTCGCGCAAGCCACAGCGGTTGCCCCCGGCACCCGGGTGAAGGTGAAGATGGTGCTGATGCCGCGCGCCCATGGCCTGCTGCTGCGCGGCAAGGTCACCCATTGCGACCCGCGCCCGCAAGGCGGCTTCGAGGTCGGCACCGAATTCATCGACATGACCGACGCCCAACGGCAATTGCTGGCCCGCTACATCCTGCAGCGCCAGCAGCAGCAACGGCGCCAGCAGCTGGAACAGAACGACCCCGCCTCCTGAGCCCATTTTTCTCTGATTTGAAGGAACGAACGTGACCCTGATCTACGGCCACCGCGGCGCCAAGGGCGAAGCGCCCGAGAATACCCTGAAGAGCTTCCAGCAGTGCCTCGCCCATGGCGTGACCCGCTGCGAGCTGGACCTGCACCTGTCGGCCGACAACGAGCTGATGGTGATCCACGACCCAACCCTCAAGCGCACCACCGGCAAACGCGGCAAGGTGGTCGAGCACCCGGCCGCCGAACTGGTCAGGATCGATGCCCGCAAAGGCGGCCCGGGCCACGTCCAGCCCTGCCCGATCCCGACACTGGAGGAACTGTTCGAGAAATGCCCGTTCGAGCACTGGCAACTGGAGGTGAAAAGCGCCTCGCGCACCCGAGCCGCCACCACCGTGCTGGCGATACGCGAACTGGCCCAGCAGTACGGCCTGCTGGACAAGGTGACCATCACCTCCAGCTCACGCGAAGTGCTGGGTGCTGCCCTGGAACTGGTGCCGGACGTCAAGCGCGGGCTGGTTGCCGAGTACGCCTGGCTCGACCCGCTGAAAGTGGCACAGAACTACGGCTGCGATCTGCTGGCATTGAACTGGACACTGTGCACCCCCGAGCGCCTGTTGAAAGCCCAGGGCCAGGGTTTGCACGTGTCGGTGTGGACGGTCAACGAACCGGCACTGATGCGCCGGCTCGCTGATTTTGGCGTGGACAGCCTGATTACAGACTTTCCCGGTTTGGCCAGGACCACCCTCGGGCAGGGTTGAAATCGGTCTCTCCGACCGGCTCAGGCCACCGGTCGGAGCCGCTCAAAAAAGCCGGTTCAGGCCGTCATAGGCCGCTACCCGATAGGCTTCGGCCATGGTCGGGTAGTTGAACGTGGTGTTGACGAAGTACTTCAGGTTGTTCAGCTCGCCCGGCTGGTTCATCACCGCCTGGCCGATGTGGACGATTTCCGAAGCCTGGTAGCCGAAGCAGTGCACGCCCAGCACCTCCAGTGTTTCGCGGTGGAACAGGATCTTCAGCATGCCTTGCGGCTCACCTGCGATCTGTGCACGGGCCATGCTCTTGAAGAAGGCCTTGCCCACTTCGTACGGCACCTTGGCCTGGGTCAGTTCCTGCTCGTTCTTGCCGATCGAGCTGATCTCCGGAATGGTGTAGATGCCGGTCGGCACATCATTGACGAAGCGCCAGCTGCCATTATCCACGATGCTGCCAGCGGCAGAGCGGCCCTGGTCATGGGCGGCACTGGCCAGGCTCGGCCAGCCAATCACGTCGCCGGCACCGTAGATGTTCGGCACGCTGGTGCGGTAGGCCTCGTCGACCTCGATCTGGCCACGGCTGTTGACCTTGATGCCAATGTTTTCCAGGCCCAGCTTGTCGGTGTTGCCGGTACGGCCGTTGCACCACAGCAAGGCGTCGGCCTTGATTTTCTTGCCCGACTTCAGGTGCAGGATCACCCCGTTGTCCAGGCCTTCGACGCGCTCATACTCTTCGTTGTGGCGCACGGTGATGTTGTTGTTGCTGAAGTGGTAGCTCAGCGCCTGGGAAATTTCCGAATCGAGGAAACTCAGCAACTGGCCACGGTTGTCCACCAGCTCTACCAATACACCCAGGCCACTGAAGATCGAGGCGTATTCGCAACCGATCACGCCGGCACCGTACACGATCAGCTTGCGCGGGGTGTGGCTGAGGCTGAGGATGGTGTCGCTGTCGTAGACGCGCGGGTGGTGGAAGTCGATGTCGGCCGGGCGGTACGGGCGCGAGCCGGTGGCAATGATGATGTGCTTGGCGTTGAGCTTTTCCACCACACCATTGGGGCAGACCACTTCGACGGTCTGCTCGTCGGCGAAGCTGCCGGTGCCGAAGAACACATCCACGCGGTTACGTGCGTAGTAGCCGGTGCGCGACGCTACCTGCTTGGCGATGACCCTTTCGGCGCTTTTCAGCACGTCCGGGAACGAGAACCAGCGCGGCTCACCGATGGCACGGAACATCGGGTTGGTGTTGAACTGCATGATCTGCCGCACCGAGTGACGCAGTGCCTTGGACGGGATGGTGCCCAGGTGGGTGCAGTTGCCCCCGACCTGGCGACGGCTATCGACCATCGCCACCTTGCGCCCTGCTTTGGCGGCGTTCATTGCCGCACCTTCTCCGGCCGGGCCGGAACCCAGCACCACTACGTCGTAGTTGTAGACAGCCATGCGTACTCCTTCAGAACTGGCCCGCAAGCCACGGTCGCTCGCGGGGCGCGATCATGCCGCCGGGGCGTCATGAGAAAATTCGGGTGCAGTCTAATCAAGCGTGAACGCCGCGCACATTAACCCTTGGTCGCGTCGTAGGCCAATTTTGCCCGCACTACATGTGTGAACCATTCCCTGGCGGCGATCATCCCTGCTTGTGCTTTCATTCGCCTTTCACTGCCCGTTCGAATGCGGGCGTAGCTCGGGAGACGAAACCACCCTCGGCCCGAGTCACCAATACCGCGGCCAGGCCATGCGCCACGGCAAAATCCCAGCCACGTTCCGGACCAAGGATCAACAACAGCGTCGAATAGCCGTCAGCGTGCAGCGCCGAGGCATCGAGCACGGTGACCGCGGCCAGGTCGTGCTGCACCGGGCGCCCAAGGCGGGCATCGAAGGTGTGCGAATAGCGCCGGCCATTCTCCTCGAAATAGTGCCGATAGTCACCCGAGGTTGATACCGAAAGGCCATTGACCGGGATGATCTGGCGGGCTATCTGGCGATCTTCACGGGGCAGCTCCAGGGCGATGCGCCAGGGGCTGCCATCGGGTTTGCGGCCAGCGGCCTTGAGCTCGCCGGTGGCTTCGGCAACAAAGCTGGCCACGCCCATGGCCTGCAGGCGCGCGGCGATCAGGTCGACGGCATGGCCGGCGGCGATGCTGTTGAAGTCGAGCTGCACCGGGGCATCCTTGCACAGGGCCTGGCCGTCGATGTGCAAATGCCGGTAGCCCACGCGCTGGCGCACCTGGGCCAGGGCCGACGGCTCGGGCACCTGCTCGTGACGGGCCTGGGGGCCGAAGCCCCACAGGTCGAGCAAGGGTTCGACGGTGAGGTCGAAGGCGCCCTTGCTCTGCTCGGCCAGGTGCTGACCAAGGCTGACCAGTTCGAGCATGTCGGGCGGCAAGACCAGGCACTGGTCGGCGGGCAACTGGTTGAACTGGCTGACGGTGGAGTCGCCGCGGTAGGTCGAGTAGTGCTGATCGATGTCGTGCAGGATGGTTTCGACCGCCGCCTGCACCTGGACCGGCGCCGGGCCGCCGGGTTCGCGCACATACTGGATGCTGTAGCTGCTGCCCATGGTCGGGCCGCCCAGGCGCTCCAGGGTGGGGCCCTGGTTGCAGGCGGTCAGGAGCATGAGGATGAGCATCAAGACTGTGCGCAAGGTTTGACTTCTCGGTTGCCTGTGCCGGCCTCTTCGCGGGTAAACCCGCTCCCACAGGTATACCACTGCCCTCACGGACGCTGCGGCCCTGTGGGAGCGGGTTTACCCGCGAAGAAGCCGGCACAGGCAACAAAAATTCCGGATAAAAAAACGGGAACCCGAAGGTTCCCGTTTTTTCATTGCCTTACAAGCGTATCAGCGTGGAAACGCTGGCGGGTTCACACCGGCCATCTCTTCCATCACACGAACCACCTGGCAGCTGTAACCGAATTCGTTGTCGTACCAGACGTACAGAACAACACGGTTGTCGTTGGCGATGGTCGCTTCGGCATCAACCACACCAGCGTGGCGCGAGCCCACGAAGTCGGTCGAAACCACTTCCTGCGAGCTGACGTAATCAATCTGCTTGTGCAGTTCCGAGTGCATGGCGGTCTGGCGCAGGTACTCGTTGATCTCGTCGCGGCTGGTGGCCTTCTCGAGGTTCAGGTTGAGGATGGCCATCGAAACGTTCGGCGTCGGTACGCGAATGGCGTTGCCGGTCAGCTTGCCCTTCAGCACTGGCAGTGCCTTGGCGGCAGCAGTGGCGGCGCCGGTTTCGGTGATGACCATGTTCAGCGGCGCGGCACGGCCACGGCGGCTGCCCTTGTGGAAGTTGTCGATCAGGTTCTGGTCGTTGGTGAACGAGTGAACGGTTTCGACGTGGCCGTTGACGATGCCGTACTGGTCGTTGATGGCCTTGAGCACCGGCACGATGGCGTTGGTGGTGCAGGAAGCGGCCGAGATGATCTTGTCATCGGCAGTGATGTCACCGTGGTTGATGCCGTGCACGATGTTCTTCAGCGCGCCCTTGCCAGGTGCGGTGAGGATCACGCGGGCAGCGCCCGGGCAGGCCAGGTGCTGGCCCAGGCCGTCGGCATCACGCCATACGCCGGTGTTGTCGACGATCAGCGCGTTGTCGATGCCGTACTGGGTGTAGTCGACTTCGCTCGGGCTCTTGGCGTAGATAACCTGGATCAGGTTGCCGTTGGCGGTGATGGTGTTGTTGGCTTCGTCGATGGTGATGGTGCCATCGAACGGGCCGTGCACCGAGTCACGGCGCAGCAGGCTGGCACGCTTGACCAGGTCGTTCTCGGCGCCCTTGCGCACGACGATGGCGCGCAGGCGCAGGCCGTCGCCGCCACCGGTCTTCTCGATCAGGATGCGTGCCAGCAGGCGGCCGATGCGGCCGAAGCCGTACAGGACAACGTCGGTGCCCTTGCGCGCCGAAGCGTTCTGCTGGCCAACCACCTCGGCCAGTTCTTCACGGACGAACTGCTCGGCAGTGCGGCCATTGCCTTCCTGCTTGAACTTGTTGGCCAGCTTGCCCAGGTCGACCGAAGCGGCGCCCAGTTTCAGCTCGCTCATGGCCTTGAGCAGGGGGAATGTCTCGTGGACGGACAGTTCGGTTTCGTCGGCTTGACGATGACGCGCAAAGCGGTGCGCCTTGAGGATCGAGATAACCGAACGGTTGATCAGGCTACGGCCATAAATCGAGCTCACCACGTTGTTGTTGCGGTAGAGCTGACCGATAAGCGGGATCATCGCTTCAGCCAGGGCTTCACGATCGATCCACTCACCAAGACACTGGTCGGGCTTCTGAGTCACGGGAACCTTCCACATGTAGGGACAGAAAAAAGGGGCTACATTATGACGCCCCAACGCGTTACGGGCAATGAGCGCCTGTCGCGGTAACGCAAGCCAGCGAACACGCCCTTTCGAGCCTGACAGCCGGCACCGTCACCGGTACAATCGATCTCTTTGCCGCAACGCTTGGAGTGCAATCTCCCGTGTCAGTTCTGCGCCTACCGCAAATGTCGGCCACGGCCGGCAAACAAACCTGGGGCAATCTACCCGGTGCCGCCCTCAGCCTGGCCATCGCCGAGGCCGCCAGCAGCGCGGGCCGCTTCACTTTGCTGCTGACTGCCGACAGCCAGGCTGCCGATCGTCTGGAACAGGAACTTCGCTTCTTTGCCCCGGACCTGCCGGTGCTGCCGTTCCCCGATTGGGAAACCCTGCCCTACGACCTGTTCTCGCCGCACCAGGACATCATTTCCCAGCGCATCGCCAGCCTCTACCGCCTGCCGGAGCTGAGCCACGGCATCCTCGTGGTGCCGGTCACCACCGCCCTGCACCGCCTGGCGCCGACCCGCTTCCTGCTGGGCAGCAGCCTGGTGCTGGACGTGGGCCAGACCATCGATGTGGAGCAGATGCGCCTGCGCCTGGAGGCCAGTGGCTATCGCTGCGTCGACACTGTCTACGAGCATGGCGAGTTCGCCGTGCGCGGCGCGTTGATCGACCTGTTCCCGATGGGCAGCAAGCTGCCCTACCGCATCGACCTGTTCGATGACGAGATAGAGACGCTGCGCACCTTCGACCCCGAGACCCAGCGCTCGATCGACAAGGTGGATTCGGTGCGCCTGCTGCCGGCGCGAGAGTTCCCGATGCAGAAAGAGGAAGTGACCCGCTTCAAGGCGCGCTTCCGCGAACGCTTCGATGTCGATTTCCGTCGCAGCGCGATCTTCCAGGACCTGGCCAGCGGCATCATCCCCGCCGGCATCGAGTACTACCTGCCGCTGTTCTTCGAAGAAACCTCGACCCTGTTCGACTACCTGCCGGCCGACACCCAGGTGTTCTCGCTGCCCGGTGTGGAACAGGCCGCCGAACACTTCTGGAACGACGTGCGCGGGCGTTATGAAGACCGCCGTGGCGACCTGAGCCGGCCGCTGCTGCCGCCGGCCGAGCTGTTCCTGCCAGTGGAAGACTGCTTCGCCCGGCTCAAGCAATGGCCACGGGTAGTGGTCAGCACCGAAGACCTCGACCCGGGCGTGGGCCGCGAGCGCTTCCCGGCGCGCGCCCTGCCCAACCTGGCAATCGAGGCCAAGGCCAACCAGCCCCTGGCCGAACTGGCCAACTTCCTCGACCAGTTCCCCGGCCGGGTGTTATTCACCGCCGAATCGGCGGGCCGCCGCGAAGTGCTGCTGGAACTGCTCGAGCGGCTGAAGCTGCGCCCGCACACCGTCGACGGCTGGGCCGACTTCATCACCGGCAGCGAGCGCCTGGCAATCACCATCGCCCCGCTGGACGAGGGCCTGCTGCTGGACGAGCCAGCCATGGCCCTGATCGCCGAAAGCCCGCTGTTCGGCCAGCGGGTCATGCAGCGCCGGCGCCGCGACAAGCGTGGCGAAACCGCCAACGACGCGGTGATCAAGAACCTGACCGAGCTGCGCGAAGGTGCGCCGGTGGTGCACATCGACCATGGCGTGGGCCGCTACCTGGGCCTGGCCACCCTGGAAATCGACGGCCAGGCCGCCGAATTCCTCACCCTGGAATATGCCGAGGGCGCCAAGCTGTACGTGCCCGTGGCCAACCTGCACCTGATCGCCCGCTACACCGGCAGCGACGACGCCCTGGCACCACTGCACCGGCTGGGCTCGGAGGCCTGGCAGAAGGCCAAGCGCAAAGCTGCCGAACAGGTGCGCGACGTGGCCGCCGAACTGCTCGACATCTATGCCCGCCGCGCCGCGCGCAAGGGCTATGCATTTGCCGACCCATCCGCCGACTACGCCACCTTCAGCGCCGGCTTCCCGTTCGAGGAAACCCCCGACCAGCAGGCCGCCATCGAAGCCGTGCGCGCAGACATGCTGGCACCCAAGCCGATGGACCGCCTGGTGTGTGGCGACGTCGGCTTCGGCAAGACCGAAGTGGCCATGCGCGCGGCGTTCATCGCCGTGCACAGCGGCCGCCAGGTGGCCGTGCTGGTGCCCACCACCCTGCTCGCCCAACAGCACTACAACAGCTTCCGCGACCGCTTCGCCGACTGGCCGGTGCGCGTGGAGGTGATGAGCCGCTTCAAGTCGGCCAAGGAAGTGGCCAGCGCCGCCGCCGAGCTGGCCGAAGGCAAGATCGACATCCTCATCGGCACCCACAAGCTGCTGCAGGACGATGTGCGCTTCAAGGACCTGGGCCTGGCCATCATCGACGAAGAGCACCGTTTTGGCGTGCGCCAGAAGGAACAGCTCAAGGCCCTGCGCAGCGAGGTGGATATCCTCACCCTCACCGCCACGCCGATCCCGCGTACGCTGAACATGGCAGTGGCGGGCATGCGCGACCTGTCTATCATCGCCACGCCGCCGGCGCGCCGTTTGTCGGTACGCACCTTCGTCATGGAGCAGAACAAGAGCACGGTCAAGGAAGCGCTGCTGCGTGAGTTGCTGCGCGGTGGCCAGGTGTACTACCTGCACAACGATGTGAAAACCATCGAGAAATGCGCCGCCGAGCTTGCCGAGCTGGTGCCCGAGGCACGCATCGGCATCGGCCACGGGCAGATGCGCGAGCGCGAGCTGGAACAGGTGATGAGCGACTTCTACCACAAGCGCTTCAACGTGCTGGTCGCCTCCACCATCATCGAAACCGGCATCGACGTGCCCAGCGCCAACACCATCGTCATCGAGCGCGCCGACAAGTTCGGCCTGGCCCAGCTGCACCAGCTGCGCGGCCGGGTTGGCCGCAGCCACCACCAGGCCTATGCCTACCTGCTGACGCCAACCCGGCAGAAGGTCAGCGCCGACGCCGAAAAACGCCTGGAGGCGATCGCCAACACCCAGGACCTCGGCGCCGGCTTCGTGCTGGCCACCAACGACCTGGAAATTCGCGGCGCCGGCGAGCTGCTGGGCGAAGGCCAGAGCGGGCAGATCCAGGCGGTGGGCTTTACCCTGTACATGGAAATGCTCGAGCGCGCGGTCAAGGCGATCCGCAAGGGCACCCAGCCCAACCTCGAGCAGCCGCTGGGCGGCGGCCCGGAAATCAACCTGCGCCTGCCGGCACTGATCCCCGAGGACTACCTGCCCGATGTGCATGCGCGGCTGATCCTGTACAAGCGCATTGCCTCGGCTGCCGACGAAGAAGGCCTCAAGGACCTGCAGGTGGAAATGATCGACCGCTTCGGCCTGCTGCCCGAGCCGACCAAGAACCTGATGCGCCTGACCTCGCTCAAGCTGCACGCGGAAAAGCTCGGCATCAAGAAGGTCGACGCCGGCCCCAACGGCGGCAAGATCGAGTTCGAAGCCGAGACCCCGGTCGACCCGCTGACCCTGATCAAGCTGATCCAGGGCCAGCCCAAACGCTACAAGTTCGAAGGCGCCACCCAGTTCCGCTTCCTGGTGCCCATGGAACGCCCCGACGAACGCTTCAATACCCTGGAGGCGCTGTTCGAGCGCCTGACCCCACAGCCTGCCTAAGGAAGATCCATGCGTGCCATCCGTTGCCTGACCCTGCTGCTGGCGCTGTTCGCCCCGGCCGCCTTCGCCGAAGGCTTGTATCAGGTAGAAATGATCCTGGTGCGGCAGAACAGCGTGCCCGCCTTCACCAGCCCGTTCGCCCCCGAAGACTGGAGCGCTGGCGCTCCACGCCTGGAGAAGGACGCCGAGCGCCGCCTGGCGCTGGAAGACGAAGCCACTCGCCTGGAAGCTACCGCCGACTACACCGTGCTGCTGCACAAGGCCTGGCAACAGCAAGTGGGCAGCGAGCCCAGCCGCATCGCCCTGGGCGAAGGCGCCGAGCAGTTCGGCCACTTCCCCATCGAAGGCAACCTCAGCATCGCCGAGGGCCGCTTCATCGCGGTCGAGGCCAACTTCTGGGTCAACCAGCTGGACGGCAACGGCAGCGTGCTGCAAAGCGAGCAGTTCAAGCAGAGCAACAGCAACGTCAAGGGCGGCCAGCTGACCTTCCTCGACGGCGGGCACCTGGCGGTGCTACTGAAGGTGACACCACCAGGCACGCCTAAAATGCCGGTGATGGACCCGGAGATGATGGAGCAGTGATGTGAGCGAGAGCGATGCACAGTTCTTTGTGCGGGAGCACGACGGCTGGACGTTCGCGTTTGACCGCAAGTCCCTGCAACGCGGCCTGGACTATGCCGAGGAAGGCAGAAGCGAAATCGTGTCCATCCTCGACATGACCGTCCGCGCTCAGTGCGCAGGTTCCGGCGGCCGGACCTACTACCAGCGCATCACGCTGGACATGACGGAAGATGGCCTGGAGTGCCGAGGCACTTGCTCATGCCCGGTGGGCAAAGACTGCAAGCATTGTGCGGCTGCACTCTATTTGCTGGAACGTGGGCCAGATTACGCCGAGGGCAGCCATGATGCCCCTCACCCAACGGTTGACGCAGCCCGGCAATCTCTGGACCTCCCACCTGAACTCGCCCATTGGGTCGAGGCCCTGGAAGCTCCGACAAAGCCTGCCGAGCCTGCCAAACGCAAAGGCCCGTCGCTCTACTACAAGGTCGTTAATGAGCGCGGCCTTTGCACGCTCAGCGTATCCAAAGGCACCCGCGAAGCCGATGGCCAGCTGAAACTCGCCCGTGCCAGCTCGCTGCCTGAGATGCTCTACTACACGCCACGTTACGTAACTGATGAGGACCTGCGCATCCTCAGGCTGATTGACGCCCTAGGCAAAAACACCAACATGCCAATCGCAAGACTGGAAGGAAAGCAAGGCGCAGAGCTGTACGAGTTCGCATTGGGCAGTGGCCGCCTGATCTATGGCGAGCAATTGTTACCACTAGCCCCCGGGCCGACACTGCCGGCCGAGTTTCGCTGGATGAGGCTTGAGAACGGCAGCTATCGTGGGGCGTGGCACCATGATGAGCGAATGCATGACCTGGCACTGCCGCTCGACCCGCTCTATTACATCGATACCCAGACGGGCATGACTGGCAAGCTTGTGCATGATCTTGACCCGTTCATTGCCAGCCAACTGGCAAGCGCACCTACGGTGCCCGAACACTTGATCATCCCCCTGAGCCACCGGTTGAATGCGCTGAATCGGCAGGTGCCAACGCCTACAAGCGTACGCAGTGAAGAAATCGACAGTGTTCAACCCAGACCGCACCTGACGCTGGGCAGCCTTGAATTCAGCGCCTACATGCCCAAGACCGGCCGCATGCAGCGGCAGATGCAGCATCGGGCCGCACTGGCGTTCGACTATGACGGTTTACGCGCCAGCGGCAGCGACGAAAAACCGCTGACCCGCCTGGTCGACAACACCAGCCAGCGCATCCGCCGCCAGCCGCAGGCCGAGCAGGCGCTGCGCAAGGTGCTGCGCGACCTGGGCTTCAAGGCCGCCACCCGGCAGAGCAAGGCACTGCCTGACAGCGCCGGCGAAATGCTCCAGCTGCCCGATGACGAAGCCTGGCTGCGCTTTGCCCGCGAAGGCCTGCCACGCCTGCGCGAAGCCGGCTGGAACATCGACATCCACCGTGACTTCGCCTTCAACCTGCAGGAGGTGGACGACTGGTACGCCAGCATCGACGAAGCGCCCGGTCATGAGTGGTTCGATCTGGAGCTGGGCATCGTGGTCGATGGCCAGCGCCACAGCCTGCTGCCGATCGTGCTGCAACTGCTGCGCAGCAACCCGGAACTGCTGCGCCCCAGCGAACTGGCCCGGCGCAGTGACGACGAGCACCTGCTGATCGACCTCAACCGTGGCCGCCTCGATGCCCCGGCCCTGCGCGTTGCCCTGCCCTACGGCCGGATCAAGGCGGTAATGGGTACCTTGGGCGAGTTGTACCTGCACGAAGACGCCGCAGGCCCGACGCTGCGCCTGGACCGTGCAGATGCCGCGCGCCTGAACGAAATCGAAGGCCTGCCCCTGCACTGGGAAGGCGGCGAGCACGTTCGCGAACTGGGCCGTCGCCTGCGCGATGCCCGTGACTTGCAGGTAGAACCGCCAACCGGGCTGCAAGCCAGCCTGCGCCCTTACCAGCAACAAGGCCTGAACTGGCTGCAGGCACTGCGCGAGATGGGCACCGGCGGCATCCTTGGCGACGACATGGGGCTGGGCAAGACCCTGCAAGCCCTGGCACACCTGCTGTTGGAGAAACAGTCCGGGCGCCTGAGCGCACCGGCCCTGGCGGTGATGCCGACCAGCCTGGTACCCAACTGGCTGGACGAAGCCCAGCGCTTCGCCCCCGGGCTGCGCGTGCTGGCCCTGCAAGGCCCGGGGCGCAGCAAGCATTTCGCCAAACTGCACGAATACGACCTGGTCCTGACCACCTATGCCCTGGTGCCGCGCGACCTCGAACACCTGCGTGCCCAGGCCTGGCATGTGCTGGTGCTGGACGAGGCACAGAACATCAAGAGCAGCACCAGCAAGGCCGCCCTCGCGGTTTGCGAGCTGCGGGCCAATCAGCGGGTCTGCCTGACTGGCACGCCAATGGAAAACAACCTGGGCGAGCTGTGGTCGATTTTCCACTTCCTTATGCCTGGCTGGCTGGGTGACCTGAAGCGCTTCAACCAGGATTACCGCACACCGATCGAGCGCCACGGCGACAGCGAGCGCATGGCCCACCTGGCCAGCCGCATCCGCCCATTCCTGCTGCGCCGCACCAAGGAGCAGGTGGCCACCGAGTTGCCGGCCAAGACCGAGATGGTGCACTGGGTCGAGCTTAGCGATGCCCAGCGTGACACCTATGAGGCCGTGCGGGTGGCCATGGACAAGAAAGTCCGCGATGAGATCACCCGCAATGGCGCCGCGCGCAGCCAGATCGTCATTCTCGATGCGTTGCTCAAGCTGCGTCAGGTTTGCTGCGACCTGCGTCTGGTCAAAGGGGTGGAAAGCAAAGGCAACCAGGCCGACAAGGGCAAACTGGGCGCGCTGCTGGAAATGCTCGAAGAGCTGCTCAGCGAAGGGCGCCGGGTGCTGTTGTTCTCGCAGTTCACCTCGATGCTGGCGCTGATCGAACAGGAGCTGGAGAAGCGCAAGATCCGCTACAGCCTGCTGACCGGCGATACCCGCGACCGACGCACGCCGGTGCAACAGTTCCAGCAGGGTGACAGCGAAGTGTTCCTGATCAGCCTCAAGGCGGGTGGCGTGGGCTTGAACCTGACGGCCGCAGACACGGTCATCCACTTCGACCCCTGGTGGAACCCGGCCAGCGAAAACCAGGCCACCGACCGCGCCTACCGTATTGGCCAGGACAAACCGGTGTTCGTGTTCAAGCTGATCACCCGGGGGACGGTGGAAGAAAAGATCCAGCTGTTGCAGCAGGAGAAGGCGGCATTGGCCGCGAGCCTGCTCGATGGCGGGCAGGCCGGGCAATGGCGGCTGGGGGATGAGGAGATCGAGGCACTGTTTGCGCCACTGCCCGGGAAGCGCGGGCGGTAGAACCTGAGTCTTATGTTGTCTGTACTGGCCTCTTCGCGGGTAAACCCGCTCCCACAGTGATCTCAGTGCCCTCAAGAACAGCGCCGCACCCACTCCCTCAGGGACACCAGTGCCCTCAAGGACAGCGCAGGACCTGTGGGAGCGGGTTCACCCGCGAAGAGGCCAGCACAGGTACAACACTAATATCGAAACCAGCGCTGCACCTGTGCGAGCGGGCATGCCCGCGAAGGGGCCGGCGCGGTCAATCGACCAACTGTGCCTCCCGCAACGCCGCCAACGCCTCCAGCCACCGCGGCTGCTGGCGATAATCAGTCCGCGCAAAACTGAAGCCTCGCATCATAGCAAGGCGCGGTGATGGCGTGACTTTCAAGCGCTGCGCAGCCAGCAGAGCAAGCTCTGCCGAAGCCCGGTCATTACATACCAGGCCCACATCACAACCCGCACCGAAAGCAGCCTCGACGCGACCAGCAACGTCTCCGACCACATGGGCACCGGCCATGGACAGGTCATCACTGAAAATCACGCCTTCGAAGCCAAGCTCTCCCCTGAGAATGTCCTGAAGCCAGCGCCTGGAAAAACCGGCAGGTTTGCTATCGACCTGGGGATAGATCACATGTGCTGGCATCACTGCCGACAGTTGGCGTGCCAATCGGGTAAATGGCACCAAATCCGCCTTGCGCAGTTCATCCAGGCTGCGATCATCCACGGGAATGGCCACATGCGAATCAGCCTCAGCCCAGCCATGCCCCGGAAAATGCTTGCCGCATGCTGCCATGCCCGCCGCAGTCATGCCACGGACGAACGCTGCACCCAGTTGCGTGACACGCTCAGGATCACCATCGAAGGCACGTGCACCAATGACAGCACTGCGCCCATGATCCAGATCGAGCACTGGAGCAAAACTCAAATCCAGCCCGATCGCCAGCACCTCGGTTGCCATCAACCAGCCACAATGTCCAGCCAATCGCTCGGCATCATCGCTCTGGGCGATCTGCCGCATGGATGGCAACCTGACGAACCCTTCACGCAAGCGCTGCACCCGCCCGCCTTCCTGGTCGACCGCTATGAGCAGGTCAGGGCGCAGAGCGCGTACCGATGCACACAACTCCCGCACCTGACGCGGGTGGGCAATATTACGTGCAAAGATGATCAAACCAGCTACTTCAGGCTGGACCAACAACTGACGATCCTCGGGCGTCAGCGCGGTGCCTTCGATATCGACCATCAAGGCCCCCTGCATACAAAATGTCATGACAAAATCCTCTAAGCGAAAATCAGAAACCCATTACGGGCAAAACGGAGAAATCTCCGCTTTGCCCGAGTCTCTGGAATGCGGGTCGCCTGGTACACCGGAGAGCATTTCCCGGAGTACTCACGCAACACGCGCATCGCAAACGCAGGATCCTGTTTCGGACCGAGCAGGGTCGAGCCTCGTCAGTCGACCAGTTGGGCCTCCCTCAATGCGCACAATGCCTGATGCCAACGAGGCTGCTGACGATAGTCAGTCCGCGCAAACCCTTGCCCGCGCATGCCTGCGATGCGCGGCGAAGGTTTGACCTTCATCCGCTGCGCCGCACTTAGTGCCAGCTCCGCCGCCGCCCGATCGTTGCAAACCAGCCCCATATCACAACCGGCGCTCAGTGCCGCTTCGATGCGACTGGCCGCATCCCCGACAACATGTGCGCCGGCCATCGACAAATCGTCACTGAAGATCACCCCGTCGAAACCCAGCTCGCCACGCAGGATGTCCTGCAACCAGCGCCGCGAGAAGCCAGCCGGCTGGTTGTCGACCTGCGGGTAGATGACATGTGCCGGCATCACTGCCGCCAGTTGCCCGCTCAGGCGGGTGAACGGCACCAGGTCGGCCTGGCGCAGTTGCTCGAGGCTGCGCTCATCGGTGGGAATGGCCACATGGGAGTCTGCTTCGGCCCAGCCATGCCCTGGGAAGTGCTTGCCGCAAGCCGCCATGCCCGCCGCATTCATGCCACGGATGAACGCCCCGGCCAGTTGCGTGGCACGCAGCGGGTCACCCTCGAAGGCGCGGCTGCCCACCACGGCGCTGCGCTGGTGGTCCAGGTCAAGTACCGGGGCAAAGCTGAGGTCCAGGCCAACCGCCAGCACCTCGGTCGCCATCAACCAACCGCATTGCTCGGCCAGGTGCTCGGCGTTGTCATTATCCGCCAGCGCCCGCATCGCAGGCAGCCGCACAAAGCCTTGGCGCAAGCGCTGTACCCGGCCGCCCTCCTGGTCCACCGCCAGGATCAGGTCGGGGCGAATGGCACGGATCGACGCACACAGTTCACGCACCTGGCGCGGGCTGTCGATGTTGCGGGCAAAGATGATCAGGCCGGCCACTTCAGGCTGGCGCAGCAGGTGACGGTCTTCGGCGGTCAGCCATTTACCGGCGATATCCACCATCAAGGAGCCTTGCAGGCTGACAGTCATGGGTAATCCTTCATTGAAGACTGAGAGAAGCCCACTGGGGGCAGGCGGCCTGCTCGATGCGCACCGGGCAATGGGCCGGCACCTGTTCGAACAGGCTTAGCAAATCGGTGTTGCGCAGGCGTATGCAACCATGGGACAGCGCTACGCCCAAGGGTTCCGTATCCGGGGTGCCGTGCAAATAGATATAACGGCGGAAGGTGTCGACCGTGCCCAGGCGGTTGACCCCCGGCTCACAGCCACTGAGCCAGAGGATGCGAGTGAGGACCCAGTCCCGGCCGGGGTATTGCGCATGCAAAGTCGGCGACCATACCTCGCCAGTCCAGCGTCGCCCGGCCAATACCGCATTCAGCGGCAAGCCCGCGCCGATCTTCGCCCGCACCTGGTGCAGGCCACGTGGCGTGCAACCCGAGCCGTTGCACTCGCCAGCACCGTTGCGCGCCGTGGAAACCGGCAGGCGCACGCGCAGCTGGCCATCGGCAAAACCATAAAGGCGCTGATCGGCGAGGGAAATGTACAGGAAGTCGAGGTCGGGCATGGGCGCTAGCTTAGCCGAAGCGCCCTGCCCCGCCCAGCCTTCAGGCCTTGGCGGTGGTGGCGCTTGCGCTGGTCTTGGTGCGCGGGCGCAGTTGTGCGGCGGCCATGGCGTCGTCGGTAACACCGCTATCGGCACGCATGCCCGCAGCCAGGAACGGCACCATCAGGCGCATTACCTGCTCGATCGAGGTGTTGATGCCGAAATCGGTCTCGGCAATCGCACGCAGGGCCTTGATGCCGGACATGCTGAAGGCGGCGGCGCCAAGCATGAAGTGCACGCGCCAGAACAGCTCCAGCGGCGGGATGCGCGGCGCGGCCTCGTTGACCAGCAGCATGTAGCGGCGGAACACCTTGCCGTACATGTCTTCCAGGTACCGCCGCAGGTGGCCCTGGCTCTGGCTGAAGGCCAGGCCCAGCAAGCGCATGAAGATCGACAGGTCGTTGTTGCTGCGCGGCTGCACGGCCAACGCCTGCTCGACCAGCATTTCCAGCAGCTCTTCGAGGCTCGGCTTTTGCTCCGGCTTGGCCTGGCGCCGCTCCAGCTCACGTTCGAGACTGGCGCAGAATGGCCCCAGGAAGCGCGAGAACACTGCCTGGATCAGAGCCTTCTTGGAGCCGAAGTGATAGTTGACCGCCGCCAGGTTGACCCCGGCCTTGCTGGTAATCAGCCGCAACGAGGTTTCGGCGAACCCCCTTTCCGCGAACAGCTGCTCGGCAGCATCGAGAATGCGTTCAACGGTTTCCGATTGGGCCATGACTACTCCGACTACTCCGCCAGACAAACAGGTGTTTGAAACATACGTTTCAGCCCTGCTTCTGTCAAGGCTCGGTGACCGGCCGGTCGCCATTTAAAAGCGCCAGACGGGCGGCTGCAAGCGCCATTCCTGCTGTTATTGCAGGTTTTGGCTTGCAGCGCATCCAGTACTGTATATAATCCCAGTCACTGTACAAAAAGACAGAGCGCTCACCATGTTGAAACTGACGCCACGCCAAGCCGAAATTCTCGCGTTCATCAAGCGTTGCCTGGAAGACAACGGTTTCCCGCCGACGCGCGCCGAGATCGCTCAGGAGCTGGGCTTCAAGTCGCCCAACGCCGCCGAGGAGCACCTCAAGGCCCTCGCCCGCAAGGGCGCGATCGAGATGACCCCGGGCGCCTCCCGTGGCATTCGCATTCCCGGCCTCGAAGCCAAGGCCGAAGAAAGCGGCCTGCCGATCATCGGCCGGGTTGCCGCCGGTGCGCCGATCCTTGCTGAACAGCACATCGAGCAATCCTGCAACATCAACCCCGACTTCTTCCACCCCCAGGCCGACTATCTGCTACGCGTCCACGGCATGAGCATGAAGGACGTCGGCATCTTCGATGGCGACCTGCTGGCGGTACACACCTGCCGCGAAGCCCGCAATGGCCAGATCGTCGTGGCCCGCATCGGCGACGAAGTGACCGTCAAGCGCTTCAAGCGCGAAGGCAGCAAGGTCTGGCTGCTTGCCGAAAACCCCGAATTCGCCCCCATCGAAGTCGACCTGAAAGAACAGGAGCTGGTGATCGAGGGCTTGAGCGTCGGCGTCATTCGCCGCTGATCCAGGAGGCGTCATGCAGCAGTTCATTCACGCACCCGAGCAAGCCCAGTTGCCATTGTTCGAAGCATTCCTCGCTCAGCCCGTACTGCCTGGCCTGAAAGCCAGCGAAGTGGCGCGCAAGAGCAGCCAGCCCGAGCTGTTCAGCGAACTGTCGCTGCGCGGAGCCCCGGGGCACTGCCAGAGCCTCCTGGCACCAGTGTTACGCGAACTGAGCGAAGAGGACGAGACGCGCTGGCTGACCCTGATCGCCCCGCCGTCGAGCCTGACCCAGGCCTGGCTGCGCGATGCCGGGCTCAACCGTGAACGTATCCTGCTGCTGCAACCTCGCGGCAATCAAAGCCCGCTTCAACTGGCCTGCGAAGCCTTGCGCCTGGGCCGTAGCCACACCGTGGTCAGCTGGCTGGGCAGCGTCAACGCCACTGCACGCCAGCAATTGCTGCGCGCTGCCGGTACTGGAAACGCACAAAGCCTGAACATCCGCCTCGGCTGATGTTCAGGCTTTGCCTGTCACTGCATGAAACCTGACGCCCTGCTGCACCTCAGTGCAGCACACGCGGCCCTTCATCACGCTCAAGCTCGCCATCCATCAGGCGACCGGCCATCTGCACGCCGACGCTGAGCATGGCTTTGGCCACTTCCACATGCTGCCCCTGCAGAAACGCCTTGGCGTCTTCCGAAAAATCCAGGGTTACCAGAGAGCCCTCATCCTCGGCGCGACGCAGTTCGATGCGGCCATCAGGCAACTCGACAATTTCCAGAAACGACGTAGACATAAATGGCAGTTCTCCGCGAAAGGCCAGTATTGTACCAGCCGTAGCAGCTATCAGCACTCACTCAACGCGTCACGGAAACGTCGCACCAGGCCCTTGAGGTTGCTGCGCCAGCTTTCCAGCTCGGCACGCGACAGCGCCGGATGCTCGGGTTCATCGAGATTGACCGCCTGGATCAGGGGCTGGGTAACGTCGGTTTTAGGTGCTTTTCTCGCGACCGGTGGTCGGAACAAATCGGCATAAGCACCGAGCATTTGCGCCAGCCAGGTTTCGCGCTGGCGGGCCAGTTCCAGCAACTCGGCTACTTCCGGGATGGCGATACCGTTCAGGGCATCGTCGGCCAGTGCTTGCTCGACCGTTGCAACCACAGGCAGGCGGTAGAACCCACCAATTTCATGGCACAGGCCCAGCAGTGCGCCGTAGAGATGGAACAGTGCCGCCTCGCGTTCGGCCTGGACCAGGCCCTGGGCATTCATGGCCTGGCTTTGCTCAGCCTTGGCCATGGACTCGAGGGCGAGGCCGGCGAAGAACAGTTTCTGGTTGGTGCGGGTGTAGAGTTCCTGGGCCATTTCGGTGCCCTCCCTAAGGCTGCAAGGCGGATAGCTGCATCATAAATGATTGGGGCCGCTTTGCGCCCCTTCGCGGGCTTGCCCCCCCTGACCGGTTAACGCGGTCAACTGTAGGAGCGGCCTTGTGTCGCGAAAGGGCTGCAAAGCAGCCCCAGCAATTTGTGCATCTGCGCTGAAATCCTGGGGCTGCTTTGCAGCCCTTTCGCGACACAAGGCCGCTCCTACAAGGGCGCGCGCAGGCCAGAGACTGATAAAGAATCAGCGCTTGTCTTCAACCTTCCACGCATTGCCGTCGTAAAACGCCTTCCAGCCGGTCGGCTTGCCGTCCACCTCGGACTGCACGTACTGCTCCTTGGTCTTGCGACTGTAGCGGATCACCGCAGGGCGGCCTTCCGGGTCTTTCTGCGGTGCATCGCACAAGAAGTGGTACTTCGGGTCGATCTCGTGCTTGTGCGGCACGATCTCCAACACCAGTGGTGCGCGGGTTTCGCGGTTCTTGGGGAACTGGCTGGCGGCCAGGAACAGCCCCGAAGCGCCATCACGCAACACGTAGGTATCGTCGACCTTTTCACATTTGAGCTCTGGCATGTCCACCTTGTCCATCTTCGGTGGCGCCGCCTCGCCGCTCTTGAGCAGCTTGCGGGTGTTCTTGCATGCCGGGTTGGTGCAACCGAAGAACTTGCCGAAGCGGCCAGTCTTCAACTGCATCTCGCTGCCGCACTTGTCGCACTCCAGGCTCGGCCCTTCGTAACCCTTGATGCGGTAGTTGCCTTCCTCGATCTCGTAGCCGGCGCAATCCGGGTTGTTACCGCAGATGTGCAGCTTGTGCTTCTCGTCCAGCAGGTAGGCATCCATCGCCGTGGCGCAGATCGGGCAGCGGTGCTTGCCCAGCAACACGCGGGATTCCGATTCGCCCTCGTCATCAGCGGCAATTTCGTCGCCCGGCACCAGGTTGACGGTGGCCTTGCAGCGCTCTTTCGGCGGCAGGCTGTAGCCCGAGCAACCGAGGAATACGCCGGTAGAGGCGGTGCGGATCATCATCGGCCGGCCACATTCCTTGCACGGAATGTTGGTCATGGTCGGCTGGTTGGCGCGCATGCCGTCTTCGCTGGACTCGGCGGTCTGCAACTTCTTGCTGAAGTCGCCGTAGAACTCGTCGAGCACGTTCTTCCAGTCACGCTCGCCCTGAGCCACGTCGTCGAGGTTCTCTTCCATGTCGGCGGTAAAGCCGTAGTCCATCAGGTTGGAGAAGCTCTCGGACAGGCGCTCGGTTACGATGTCGCCCATCTTCTCGGAATAGAAGCGGCGGTTGTGCAGGGTCACATAGCCACGGTCCTGAATGGTCGAGATGATCGCCGCATAGGTCGACGGGCGGCCGATGCCGCGCTTTTCCATTTCCTTGACCAGGCTGGCTTCGGTGAAGCGTGCCGGTGGCTTGGTGAAGTGCTGGCTCGGGTCGATCTGGATCAGCTTCAGCGCTTCACCCTGGACCATTTCCGGCAACACGTCATCTTCGCCAGGCTTGCTCTGCTGCGGCAGCACACGGGTGTAACCGTCGAACTTGAGGATACGGCCCTTGGCACGTAGCTCGAAGTCGCCCGCTGCCACGGTGACGCTGGTGGACAGGTACTGCGCTGGCGGCATCTGGCAGGCCAGGAACTGGCGCCAGATCAGCTCGTACAGGCGCTCGGCGTCGCGCTCCATGCCACTGAGCTTGCTCGGGTGAGTATTCACGTCGGAAGGACGAATCGCTTCGTGCGCCTCCTGGGCGCCTTCCTTGCTGCCGTACACCAGCGGCGCCTCGGGCAGGTACTGCTTGCCGAACTCGCGCTCGATGTAGCTGCGCGCCATGTCCAGGGCGTCGGCCGACAGGTTGGTCGAGTCGGTACGCATGTAGGTGATGTAGCCGGCTTCGTACAAGCGCTGGGCCATCATCATGGTTTTCTTCACGCCGAAGCCCAGGCGGTTACTGGCTGCCTGCTGCAGGGTGGAGGTGATGAACGGTGCCGACGGCTTGCTGCTGGTCGGGCGGTCTTCGCGCTTGACCACGCTGAAGCTGGAAGCCTTGAGCTTCTCCAGCGCCGCCATGGCCTGGGCTTCGTTCAGCGGCTTGAAGGCCTCGCCCTTCTCGCGTGCCACTTCGAAACGCACCTTGGCGTTCTTGGCAGTGCCGAGGTCGGCGTGGATTTCCCAGTATTCTTCCGGGATGAACGCGCGGATTTCACGCTCGCGCTCAACCACCAGCTTTACCGCCACCGACTGAACACGGCCGGCGGACAGGCCACGGGCGATCTTGGCCCACAACAGCGGCGAAACCATGTAGCCGACCACGCGGTCGAGGAAACGTCGAGCCTGCTGGGCGTTGACCCGGTCGATATCCAGCTCGCCCGGCTGCGAGAAGGCATCCTGGATGGCCTTCTTGGTAATTTCGTTGAACACCACGCGCTTGTAGCGGGTGTCGTCGCCGCCGATGGCCTCGCGCAGGTGCCAGGCGATGGCTTCCCCTTCGCGGTCCAAGTCGGTTGCGAGATAGATGGTGTCGGCGTCCTTCGCCAGGCGGCGCAGCTCTTCGATCACCTTTTCCTTGCCAGGCAGGATCTCGTACTTGGCCTTCCAGCCGTGATCGGGGTCGACGCCCATGCGCGCCACCAGCTGGCGGCGGGCCTTTTCCTTCGGCGACAGGGCCGGAGCCTCACCCGCGGCCTTGCCACGCTTTGCGGCCGGCTCTTTGCTGGCGCTGGCCGAACCGCTGGTGGGGAGGTCTCGGATATGGCCGATACTCGACTTCACCACGTACTGGTTGCCCAGGTACTTGTTGATGGTCTTGGCCTTGGCCGGGGATTCCACAATGACCAGCGATTTGCCCATGGATCGGAGTATTCCTGAATCTGAAGATGAAAAACGCGTCAGGTGCCAGACGCGGCACCGCTATATATAGTGGCAAAAGTGTGAGGTCAAGTTCGGACTATCACTCGTGCGACTTGCCCAGCACCTCGAGCAGCCCCTCTTCGGCCTTGACCAAAGCAAAGCGTGGCACCTGCTCGCCGTCAACCTCGACGGACTCCTGGAACATCGAAAGTGGCCGTACCCAGAAGCTGTAATCACCATACAGGCATTGGTAGAACACCATCCACTCTTCGTTCTCGGAGTGCCGCGCAACACTGAAGACACGGTACTCAGGCCCTTTGTAATGCCGGTATACGCCTGGTTGTATCTGCATGTTGCCCACCCTCTTGAATAAAACCTGTAAAAAACAAAACCGGGGCACAAGGCCCCGGTCGCTGTCCCGCTACGCGATCAGACGCGCTCGAAGACAGTGGTGATACCTTGGCCGAGGCCGACGCACATGGTCGCCACCCCCAGGGTGCCGCCATTCTGCTTCATGACGTTGAGCAGGGTGCCGGAAATCCGTGCCCCGGAGCAACCGAACGGGTGGCCCAAGGCAATCGCGCCGCCGTGCAGGTTAACCTTCTCATTCATCTTGTCGAGCACTTTCAAGTCTTTCAGCACTGGCAGGGCCTGCGCGGCGAAGGCTTCGTTGAGCTCGATGAAGTCGATGTCGGCCATGGTCAGGCCAGCACGCTTGAGGGCTTTCTGGGTCGACGGCACCGGGCCGTAGCCCATGATCGCCGGGTCGACACCCGCCACCGCCATGGAACGGATGACCGCCAATGGCTGGATACCCAGGTCCATGGCGCGCTGACCGGACATGACGATCATGCACGATGCGCCGTCGGTGATCTGCGACGAGGTACCGGCAGTGACGGTACCGCCTTTCGGGTTGAACGCAGGCTTCAGCGACGCCAGGCCTTCGAGGGTGGTTTCCGGGCGAATGGTTTCGTCGAAATCGAACACCTTCAGGAAGCCGTTCTCGTCATAGCCCTGCATAGGGATGATCTCGTCCTTGAACTTGCCTTCGACCGTGGCCTTGTGGGCCAACTGGTGCGAACGCAGGCCGAACAGGTCCTGCTGCTCACGGGTGATGCCGTGCATCTTGCCGAGCATTTCCGCGGTCAGGCCCATCATCCCGGAAGCCTTGGCGGCATGCAAGGACAGGTGCGGGTTGGGGTCGACGCCATGCATCATGCTGACATGACCCATGTGCTCCACGCCACCGACCACGAACACATCACCGTTGCCGGTCATGATCGCCTGGGCGGCGGTGTGCAGCGCGCTCATCGACGAGCCGCACAGGCGGCTGACAGTCTGCGCCGCAGAAGTGTGCGGGATCTGGGTCATCAGCGAGGCCATGCGGGCGATGTTCCAGCCCTGCTCGAGGGTCTGGTTGACGCAGCCCCAGATCACATCCTCGACTTCTTTCGGGTCGACCTTGTCGTTGCGTTCCAGCAGTTTGCTGATCAGGTGCGCCGACATGTCTTCGGCGCGGGTATTGCGGTGCATGCCACCCTTGGAGCGGCCCATCGGCGTGCGACCGAAGTCGACAATCACCACGTCTCTTGGATTCAGGCTCATATCAAATCTCTCGCTCTAGCTCGTTGACCGCTCAGTTGAAGAAGCGCTGGCCGTTCTTGGCCATTTCACGCAGCTTGGCGGTCGGGTGGTACAGCGGCCCCAGGTCGGCGTACTGATCGGCCAGGGCAACGAATTCGGCCACACCGATCGAGTCGATATAGCGCAGCGCACCACCGCGGAAGGGAGGGAAGCCAATGCCGTAGACCAGACCCATGTCGGCTTCGGCGGCGGTTTCTACGATGCCGTCTTCCAGACAGCGCACGGTCTCCAGGCACAGCGGGATCATCATCCAGTTGATGATGTCTTCGTCGGTGACTTCACGCTGCTCGAAAACGATCGGCTTGAGCACGTCGAGCACGCTGGCGTCGGCGACCTTCTTCGGTTTGCCGCGCTTGTCGGTTTCGTAGGCGTAGAAGCCCTTGCCGTTCTTCTGGCCCAGGCGGTTGGCCTCGTACAGTGCGTCAACGGCCGAGCGGCGCTCGTCTTTCATGCGGTCCGGGAAGCCTTCGGCCATCACGTCGCGGCCGTGGTGGCCGGTGTCGATGCCGACTACGTCCATCAGGTACGCCGGGCCCATCGGCCAACCGAATTTCTCCATGACCTTGTCGATTCGCACGAAGTCGACACCGGCGCTTACCAGCTTGGCGAAGCCGCCGAAGTACGGGAACAGCACACGGTTGACCAGGAAGCCCGGGCAGTCGTTGACCACGATCGGGTTCTTGCCCATCTTCTTGGCGTAGGCCACGGTGGTGGCGACCGCCACTTCACTGGACTTCTCGCCACGGATGACTTCCACCAGCGGCATCATGTGCACCGGGTTGAAGAAGTGCATGCCGACGAAGTTTTCCGGGCGCTTGAGCGCCTTGGCCAGCAGGTTGATGGAGATGGTCGAGGTGTTGGAGGCGAGGATCGCATCGTCCTTCACCTGGCCTTCCACTTCGGCCAGCACGGCCTGCTTGACCTTCGGGTTCTCGACAACGGCTTCGACGACGATGTCGACATTGGCGAAATCGCCATAGGACAGGGTTGGGCGAATGGCGTTGAGTGCCTCGGCCATCTTGGCCGGGGTCAGGCGGCCCTTCTCGACGCGGTTGCCGAGCAGCTTGGAGGCCTCGTTCAGGCCCAGCTGGATGGCTTCCTCGCGGATGTCCTTCATCAGGATCGGGGTGCCCTTTACCGCCGACTGGTAGGCGATGCCGCCCCCCATGATGCCGGCGCCGAGCACGGCGGCCTGCTTCACATCGTGGGCGATTTCGTCATGTGCCTTGGCCTTGCGCTTGAGTTCCTGGTCGTTGAGGAACAGGCCGATCAGGCTCTGGGCAACCGAGGTCTTGGCCAGCTTGGCGAAGCCTGCGGCTTCGACTTCCAGGGCCTTGTCACGGCCGAGGTTGGCGGCCTTCTGAATGGTCTTGATGGCTTCGACCGGGGCCGGGTAGTTCGGGCCGGCCTGGCCGGCGACGAAGCCCTTGGCGGTCTCGAAGGCCATCATCTGCTCGATGGCGTTGAGCTTGAGCTTTTCCAGCTTGGGCTGGCGCTTGGCCTTGTAGTCCAGCTCGCCACTGATGGCGCGCTTGACCAGGTCGAGGGCGCCAGCCATCAACAGGTCAGGCGCAACCACGGCGTCGACGGCACCTACTTTCAGGGCGTCTTCGGCACGGTTTTCCTTCCCGGCGGCGATCCACTCGATAGCGTTGTCCGAACCGATCAGGCGCGGCAGGCGCACGGTACCGCCGAAGCCCGGGTAGATACCCAGCTTGACTTCCGGCAGGCCGATCTTGGCGCTGGTGGACATGACCCGGTAGTCGGCGGCCAGGCACATTTCCAGGCCGCCGCCCAGGGCGATACCGTTGATGGCTGCGACGGTCGGCACTTCGAGGTCTTCGAAGGCGTTGAAGATGCGATTGGCTTCCAGGTTGCCGGCGACCAGTTCGGCCTCGGGCAGCTTGAAGTTGTCGACGAACTCGGTGATGTCGGCGCCGACGATGAACACGTCCTTGCCACTGCTGACGATCACGCCCTTGACCGAGGCGTCGGCCTGAATGGCATCGACGGCCTGGCGCAGTTCGTTCAGGGTCAGGCGGTTGAACTTGTTGACGGACTCACCCTTGAGGTCGAACTTGAGCTCGACGATGCCACTTTCAAGAGCCTTAACCGTGATGGCTTTACCTTCGTAAATCATCAACTGATCTCCACGATATGGAAGCTGAACTGTACACGCCGATCGCTGCAGCAAAAGCAGGCATAGCCGCCCTGCCCCAGGCACACCCGTCAGCGCGCTAGTCGGAAGTATGGCTTGGCGTCATGACATACAAACGCTCAATTCATACGCCCGTTTGATTTGGGTGTGCACACATTCTCCGAAAAGATCGGCGTTGTCAAATGCTCGCGAGCAAGGTGAAAACACGACTTTCCGGTCATTTTGTAGCGTTCTGGTACGAAACATGATGACAGTGATTGCCGGCCATTCATGTCGGCGATTGCCTTGCGCGGCGACCTCGAACGGCTACACTGGCAGTTGCTTGATGCATACCCGGCCTGCCTGGCCTTTTCTGCGCAGCAGAACGCAAAGCGGCGACTTGGCACCCCACCCCTTCAGGGGATCGGCCAAGCCGCCGCTTTGTCGTTTGGGCTTACCTATAGAGAAAAGGCTGACGGAGGGGCATAGCGGCCCTGTGGGAGCGGGTTTACCCGCGAACACCGGCAAAGCCGGTGCCATACACCGAGTCGTCTTCTTCGCGGGTGAACCCGCTCCCACAGGGACCGCGTAAAAGCATCAATCAGGCCAGGGTTTCAAGGACGTAGGCAACATCCTGCAACACAGCCGTATCCCCCCGCTCGGTCCAGTACAGCGCGATCATCCGGGCATCGGCCTCGACCTTGTAGACGCTCGCCGGCAAGCGCGACAGGGGCTCCATGAAGCGCGGATCCTCGCAGGGCTCACGCCACTGGTTCCACCAAACCCCCGGGGTGATCTGCCAGAAGCTGAAGCAGTCCTCATGCCCGCGGCGGCGTGCCCGGTGGTACTGCGGGCACGGGCTTGGCGGCTCCTTTTCCAGCCAGTGCGGCCACTGCTGCGGCGCCAGCTGCATGGCCAGGCCCATGCGCCGAGCCTCAAGGCGCAGCTTCATCTGCTCGCTCTGCTTGCGCGAGGTGCGCAGCCAGGAAAGCGGGCTGAGAATCAGCGCGAGGATTGACACCACCAGCAATACCGTCATATCTGTAGTTCCCATAAAACGTTGCAAATGAGCTGGTTAGCCATTTTTCACGGAAGACCCGCCCGAAAGCGACCATACTTCTTCTATCGCGATTGTCAGGAGTTCCGCTCATGTCCTACGAACATCTTCTGGTCGCCGTCGACCTGACCGAAGAATGCGACCCGGTGATCAAGCGTGCCATGGCGCTGGCTGCACCGTCGAATGCCAAGGTTTCGCTGGTACACATCGTCGAGCCGATGGCCATGGCATTCGGTGGTGATGTGCCAATGGACCTGTCGCAGCTGCAACAGCAGCAGTTCGACCAGGCCAAGGAGCGCATGGACCGGCTGTTCAACAAATACCCGGACATCCACCGCGGCGACTCGCACCTGACCTATGGCCAGCCGCGCCAGGAAATCCACCAACTGGCCAAGGACCAGAAGTGCGACCTGATCGTGGTAGGCAGCCATGGCCGTCACGGCCTGGCATTGCTGCTGGGTTCCACGGCCAATGACGTGCTGCATGGTGCGCCGTGCGATGTGCTGGCGGTAAGGCTGCAGAAAAAAGAATGATTTGACCTGTATCGGCCCTTTCGCGGGTAAACCCGCTCCCACAGGGACCGCACAGACCTGAAAATCTGTGGAGGACCTGTGGGAGCGGGTTCACCCGCGAAGAGGCCGGGTCAGGCTAACGCCGGTCAGCCTTCCAGCTCGGCCCAGCGCTCAACCAGCACATCCAGCTCCGCCTGCAGCTTCTCGATCTTCGCCAGCACCGCCGAAGTTTCTGCAATCGGCCGCTGATAGAAGCCCGCCGCATTCACTTCTTCCTGGGCCTCGGCCATGCGCTGTTCCAGCGCGTCGATCTGCCCTGGCAGCATCTCCAGCTCACGCTGCAGCTTGTAGCTGAGCTTCTTCTTCGATGCTTCTTCGGCCACCGGAGCAGCCACTGGCGCCGGCTTGGCCTCGACCTTCTCCACCACCGCGCTGTTGAGCGCAGACTTGCCGCCCTTGCTCTCGGTCACGCCCAGCAGCTTCGGCGAACCGCCCTGGCGAATCCAGTCCTCGTAACCACCGACATACTCACGCACCTTGCCCTCGCCTTCGAACACCAGGGTGCTGGTGACGACGTTATCGAGGAACGCCCGGTCGTGGCTGACGATCAGCACGGTGCCCTTGTAGTTGGACAGCACTTCCTCGAGCAGCTCGAGGGTTTCCACATCCAGGTCGTTGGTCGGTTCGTCAAGCACCAGCAGGTTGGCCGGCTTGCTGAACAGCTTGGCCAGCAGCAGCCGCGCGCGCTCGCCACCCGACAGCGCCTTCACCGGCGTACGGGCACGCTGGGGGCTGAACAGGAAGTCGCCCAGATAACTCAGCACATGGCGGTTCTGGCCGTCGATCTCGATGAAATCGCGGCCTTCGGCCAGGTTGTCGATCACGGTCTTTTCCAGCTCGAGCTGGTGGCGCATCTGGTCGAAATAGGCCACTTCCAGCTTGGTGCCGCGCTCGACCTTGCCGCTGGTCGGCTCCAGGTCGCCGAGCATCAGCTTGAGCAGGGTGGTCTTGCCGGTGCCGTTGGCGCCCAGCAGGCCGATGCGGTCCTCACGCTGCAGGACCATGGAGAAGTCCTTGACCAGCACCGGCCCCTCAGGGTGATGGAAGCTGACGTTTTCCAGCACCATTACCTGCTTGCCGGACTTTTCCGCCGCCTCGATCTGGATGTTGGCCTTGCCCTGGCGCTCGCGGCGTTCGCTGCGCTCCACGCGCAGCGCCTTGAGCGCACGCACGCGGCCTTCGTTGCGGGTACGGCGGGCCTTGATGCCCTGACGGATCCACACCTCTTCCTGGGCCAGGCGCTTGTCGAACAGCGCGTTGGCGGTTTCCTCGGCGGCCAGCGCAGCCTCCTTGTGCACCAGGAAGCTGGCGTAGTCGCCGTTCCAGTCGATCAGCCCGCCGCGGTCCAGCTCCAGGATGCGGGTGGCCAGGTTCTGCAGGAAGGAACGGTCGTGGGTGATGAACAGCACGGCGCCGTTGAAGCTGCGCAGGGCCTCTTCGAGCCAGGCGATGGCACCGATGTCCAGGTGGTTGGTCGGCTCGTCGAGCAGCAGCAGGTCGGGCTCCGACACCAGCGCCTGGGCCAGCAGCACGCGGCGGCGCCAGCCACCGGACAGTTCGGCCAGGGTCTTGTCGGCCGGCAGCTGCAGGCGGCTGAGGGTGCTTTCCACCACTTGCTGCAGGCGCCAGCCGTCACGGGCTTCCAGCTCGTGCTGGACATGCATGAGTTTTTCCAGGTCTTCATCGCCCTGGATGTTCAGGCTCAGGTGATGGAACTGCGCCAGCAACTCGCCCACGCCATCCAGGCCTGCGGCCACCACGTCGAACACAGTGCGCTCGTCGGCCACCGGCAGCTCCTGCGGCAGCTCGCCGATCTTCAGGCCCGGGGCACGCCAGATTTCGCCGTCGTCGCCTTTCTGCTCGCCCTTGACCAGGCGCAGCATGCTCGACTTGCCGGTGCCGTTGCGGCCGATGATGCACACCCGCTCGCCACGAGCGATCTGCCAGGACACGTGGTCCAGCAGCGGCATGGCACCGAATGCGAGGGACACATCGCTGAATTTGAGCAGGGTCATGTTGGTCTCCATAAATCGGGCGCGCATTCTACCTGACTTGGCCTGCGACGGCATCCGCCTGACCAGCCGGCGAGGGCTTTGCGACATCCGGTCGAACTTAATATCCGGATACAAGCACAGTGCTTTCACCCGCCGCCGGCAAACAGCTAAGCTAAGGCAATAGCTTCCATCAGTGCTGGCTCCGCCGTCACTTCCCCATGGTTCAACTGCCCGGACGTATCATGCGCAGCCGCCTGTTACAAATTGCTTCCTGCCTGCTGCTCAGCGCTGCCACCTGCGCCGCGCAGGCCGCCGACCTTACCCTGCAACGTCAGTACTATGACGAGGCCAAGCGTGCACTGGCCAAGGGCGACAAAGGCCCCTACCTGCGCTATGCCCAGGCCCTCAGCGACTACCCGCTGACGCCCTATCTGGCCTATGACGAACTCACCGCCCGCCTGAAAACCGCCAGCAACCAGGAAATCGAAGGCTTCCTCGCCAAGCATGGCGACCTGCCCCAGGCCAACTGGATGAAACTGCGCTGGTTGCGCTGGCTGGCCGAACGCGGCGAATGGAACACCTTCGTCAAGTACTACGACCCCAAGCTCAACTTCACCGAACTGGACTGCCTCAACGGCCAGTATCAGCTCAGCCACGGCCTGCGCGCCGAGGGCTTTGCCACGGCCGACAAACTGTGGAACGTCGGCAAGTCGCAGCCGGCCACCTGCGACACGCTGTTCGGCATGTGGGCGGCCGAGGGCCAGCTGACCGAGGCCAAGCGCTGGCAACGCACCAAGCTGGCGACCCAGGCGCGCAACTACGGCCTGGCCAACAACCTGGTCAAGACCCTGACCACCCTCGCCCCGCAGGGGCGCCTGCTGGTCGATGTAGCGCAGAAACCCGAGCTGCTCAACCAGCCGTCGCGCTTCACCCCGGTCAACGAAGCCATGTCCGACGTGGTCAGCCTCGGCCTGCGCCGCCTGGCCCGGCAGGACCCTGAGCGGGCCATGGCGCTGCTCGACGACTACGCCCAGCGCATGCACTTTTCCCGTGACGAGAAGGTAGCCATCGCCCGCGAAATCGGCCTGACCCTGGCGCGCCGCTACGACCCGCGCGCGCTCGACCTGATGACCCGCTACGACCCCGAACTGCGTGACAACACCGTCAGCGAATGGCGCCTGCGCCTGCTGCTGCGCCTGGGCCGCTGGGAAGACGCCTACGAGCTGACCCGCCGCCTGCCCCAGGACCTGGCCAGCAGCAGCCGCTGGAAGTACTGGCAGGCGCGCAGCCTGGAGCTGGCGCAGCCGAACAATCCACAGGTCCCGCTGCTGTACAAGACCGTGGCGCGCGAGCGTGACTTCTACGGCTTCCTCGCCGCCGACCGGGCACAAACCCCTTACCAGCTGAACAACAAGCCGCTGGTGCTCAGCCCACAATTGGTCAACAAGGTACGCAACACCCCAGGCATTCGCCGTGCCCTGGAGTTCCACGCCCGCGGCCAGATCGTCGAAGGCCGCCGCGAGTGGTACCACGTCAGCCGCCACTTCAGCCGCGACGAAATGGTCGCCCAGGCACGCCTGGGCTACGACCTGCGCTGGTACTTCCCGGCCATTCGCACCATCAGCCAGGCGCAGTACTGGGACGACCTGGACATTCGCTTCCCGATGGCCCACCGCGACACGCTGGTGCGCGAGGCCAAGGTCCGCGGCCTGCATTCGAGCTGGGTATTCGCCATTACCCGCCAGGAAAGCGCATTCATGGAGGATGCCCGCTCCCCGGTAGGTGCCAGCGGCCTGATGCAGTTGATGCCGGCCACGGCCAAGGAAACCGCGCGCAAGTTCAGCATCCCGCTGGCATCACCGGCGCAGGTGCTCAACCCGGACAAGAACATCCAGCTGGGCGCTGCCTACCTGAGCCAGGTGCACAGCCAGTTCAACGGCAACCGGGTGCTCGCCTCGGCAGCCTACAACGCCGGGCCCGGGCGGGTGCGACAGTGGCTCAAAGGCGCCAAGCACCTGAGCTTCGATGTGTGGGTGGAGTCGATCCCGTTCGATGAAACGCGCCAGTACGTGCAGAACGTGCTGTCGTATTCGGTGATCTACGGGCAGAAGCTGAACTCGCCGCAGCCGCTGGTGGATTGGCATGAGCGGTACTTCGATGACATGTGATCGTCGCTGAGCCTGTGCCGGCCTTTTCGCGGGTAAACCCGCTCCCACAGATATTTCACCGGTCCTGAATGCGGTGCAGTACCTGTGGGAGCGGGTTTACCCGCGAAGAGGCCGACCCAGGCAACACAGCTACTCCAGGATTTCGACCTGCATCCCTACCTCCAACCACCCGCTGCCATCCACCGCCAGGTTCTGCCCGAACAGCACATCCCCTTCCCTTTCGCGGAAGGTCCTGAGAGTGGCCATCGGCTCACGGTCCTCGCTGCGCTCGCCGGAAGCCGGGTCGATAGTGGTGAAGATGCAGCGCACACTGGGCTTGAGCACGCGAAACTCCAGGCTGCCGATACGAATCCGCTTCCAGCCGTCTTCTGCAAACGGCTCACCCCCCTGCACGACCAGGTTGGGCCGAAAACGCAGCATTTCCATGGGCCGGCCGACACGCCGGTCGAGTTCATCCAGCGAACCCTGGCCGATCAGCAACAGTGGAAAACCGTCCGGAAACGCCGCCCGGTCACTGTTGAAGCCATAGCCATTAGGCAGATAACGCGCACGCTGCTCCGGGCAATGGACCAGGCGCACGGCCTTGCCCAGCAACTGGCTCAGCCAGACCGCCGCCGCATCGCCCGCATCCGGCACTCGCAAGGTATCGCGCCAGATGGTCACACCACGCAGGGCGTCATCGGCAGGTGGCACAGGCACTCGCAACGGTGCCTGCCCAGGAGCTTCCAACAGCAACTGGCCGCTGTCATCATCGCTTGCCTTGATCTGGCCCAGCTGAGGCCAGGCGCGCTGGGTAAGGAAGCGTCCGTTCTCTTCCTCCACCACCATCCAGCGCCGGTCGCCCTGCAACCCCAGCAACCCCACCGGTGAAGCCTGCAGGCGTTGCGCCTGCCCCGACTTCACCGGGTACCGATACAGCTCACTGAGAAACATCCCTGCCGCCTCGCGTCATGCCAAAACGCCAAGCTTATACCCAGCAGGGGGCCGGGATCACGCGGTAGCGGCATCCAGCAACAGGCGTTGCTTGACCACTTCGACCAGGCGATCGGGCTGGAACTTGGACAGGAAGTTGTCGCAGCCCACCTTCTTCACCATCGATTCGTTGAAACTACCCGACAGCGAGGTGTGCAACACCACGTACAGCTGGCGCAGACGGGCATCGCCACGGATCTCGGTGGTCAACCGGTAGCCGTCCATTTCCGGCATCTCGGCGTCCGTGAACACCATCAGCAGCTTCTCGCACACGTTCTCGCCAGCGTCGGCCCAGCCCTTGAGCATGCGCAGCGCCTTCAAGCCATCACTGGCCACGTGCAGCTTCACGCCCAGCTGGGACAGGGTGTCGCGCAATTGCGCAAGGGCCACGCTGGAGTCGTCCACCAGCAGCACTTCGCGGCCGCGAGCCCGGGCCAGCACCGGGTCGGCGAGCTTGTCACCGGAAACCCGGGCGTTATACGGCACGATCTCGGCCAGCACCTTCTCCACATCGATCACTTCCACCAGCTTGTCGTCGACCTTGGTGATGGCCGTCAGGTAGTGCTGGCGCCCGGCGCTGGACGGCGGCGGCATGATCGCTTCCCAGTTCATGTTGACGATGCGGTCGACACCGCCCACCAGAAAGGCCTGCACCGAGCGGTTGTACTCGGTGACGATGATGGTGCTGTCCGGCCCCGGCTGCAGCGGGCGCATGCCGATCGCCTGGGACAGGTCGATCACCGGCAGGGTCTGGCCGCGCAGGTTGACCACGCCGCAGACGAAAGCGTGGCGCTGGGGCATCAGGGTCAGCTTGGGCAGTTGCAGCACTTCCTGCACCTTGAACACGTTGATCGCGAACAGCTGGCGGCCGGCCAGGCGAAACATCAGGATTTCCAGGCGGTTCTCACCCACCAGTTGCGTACGTTGGTCTACCGTGTCGAGAATGCCAGCCATTGGAAAGCCCCCAGGCTTGAGTCGGAAAAAGTGAAATCATCTACCCTGTATCGGCGGCTTCACCCACACCTTGACCCCTTCGGGAAAATGCCGGGAAGGTAATTGATATCACTTTACCATCATGCTTTACTGCGAGAAGCGCAGGTTATTGAGCGGAACGGTAAAAGTTCCCCACCTGAGCCCCTTATCAGGGAAACCCTTAGCCACAATCGGGCGCAACCTGATGTTCGCGATATCCTTTAGCCATTAATGTGACGCCATTCTCATTGCATGAATGGAGTCAGGCTTTTGTTAGCTATCGTTTTGGCGTGCCCGTCCCCTGCGCCTGCCCCACGCGCGGGTGCATCATGATGGACAGCGCCTTGTCGTTCGATACCGCCCTGCAGGGGTTCCTGCTGGATGCCCAGGTCCTGCTGACCCAGGCCCAGGAATGCCTGCAGCACCTGGAACTGATCGACAACGACCCGGATGCTTGCCACTGCCTGGACAATGCCCTCGACAACCTCGCTCGACAGGCCGCACACCTGGGCCTGCGCGAAGTGGCCCACTACACGACCGCCCTGCAGCAGCTGCTGGCACCGGCCTGCCAGGGCGGTTGCCTGCAGCGCGAAGCCCTGCCTGCGGTAGAGGCCTGCCTGACCTTGCTGGCCTGGCAGCTGGAACTGGTCGACCCTTGCACCGGGCGGCTCAACCTGGACATCGGCGAACAGCTGGTGCTGCTAGGTGAACTGGCCAAGGCCGTGCAGCAACCGTTCGCACAACCCTGCACGTCCTGCAAGGAGCAAGGCAGCGTGTGCATCCACCCGCATTCCGAGACGGCAGGCAGCACGCACTCCGGCCGCTCATCCACCACCTATTGAACTGGCGCAAGATGCAGCCGGGCACGTTTATTCAAGCCCACTCTGGTCGAACTTGGAAAGTTCCAGAAGTTTTCCAGGTTGCCATGGGCCAAGTTGAATCAACAGCGCGCAAGTTGCATGGCAAGTGCCTGTTGCGTGATCAAGCCGAGTGGCACATTGCTACCCTTCAGCGCCCGCCCCGCAAGCGTTTCATGGCGTTTCCCGACCGCGACCAATGCACTGCGAAGTGGTAATATGCGCCCCCACAAACGCTTGCACCCTGCAACAAGGTGGCAAGATCACGTGCTCGAAAGTAAATAGCAAGTACTGCTACAAAGCCTCTGACATGGATAGTGCAAGGCCTCCATCAGCAATACTTCAGTGGCTCCTCTACCTATGTTTCCACACTTGAAGACTTCCTTGCGGTGCTGCTTCCGCGCCACCCTGCTGCGCTGGGCGACGGTCGGGCTGTGCGTGGCCTCGCTGGTCGCCAACCTGATGCTGTACCTGGCCGACCAGGCGATTCCGGCCAGCCTGCTGGTGCTGCAGCTCGCCGCCACGCTGGGCGCAGCCGTGCACCTGGCCCTGGGCGCCAGGTCGATCAGCCTGCGCCCGGCGGAACTGGCCGAGCGCATGCTCAAAGTCCAGGAGGACGAGCGCCAGCACCTGAGCCGGGAACTGCACGACGACATCGGCCAGCTGCTCACCGCCGCCAAGCTGCAACTGCAGTGGCTGCAAAAGCGCATGCCCGATGAGCTTCAAGGCCACTGCGACACCCTGCGCAGCACGCTGGATGACACGTTGGGCAACGTGCGCGATGTTTCCGCCCTCCTCAACCCGCGGCAGTTGGCCAGCCTGGGCCTGGAAGCCAGCCTGCGCGCACACCTGGTGCGCACCCTGGGCAACAGCGGCGTGCACTGGAGCCTGGCGTGCAACCAGCGCCTGGGGGGCATCGACGAGGCCGTGGCCATGGCGGTGTTCCGCATTACCCAGGAAGCCGTGACCAACATGCTGCGTCACGCCCAGGCACGCAACCTGGTAGTCCGCCTGCAGCGCACCCCCGAGGGGTTGGCGTTGTCGATCCACGACGATGGCCGCGGTTTCGTGCCCGCCAGGCAACCGGCCGAAGCAGGTCAACGGGGCCTGGCCGGCATGCAGGAGCGGGTAACCGCGTTACGGGGCAGCCTGGACATCACCAGCCAGCTCGGCCTGGGCACGCACATCGAGGCGATGTTCCCATGGCCACCGCGCACCCAGCAACGCGCCAGGAGTACTGCTACCCATGACCTGTAAACTGCTGCTGGTAGACGACCACTCGCTGATCCGCGCCGGTGTGCGCGCGCTGGTCTGCGACATCCCCGGTTATGACGTGATCGGTGAAGCCGACGACGGCAGCCAGTTGCTCGAGCAGGTGCGCACGCTGACGCCGGACATCGTCTTGCTGGACATCTCCATGCGCTCGACCAGCGGCCTGGACGCCCTCACCCAACTGCGCGCCAGCGGCAGCACCTGCAAAGTGCTGATCCTGTCGATGCACACCGACCCGGACCTGATCATGCGCGCCCTGGAAAGCGGCGCCCACGGCTACTTGCTCAAGGACACCAGCGCCACTGAACTGGAGCAGGCCCTGGCGGCGGTGCGCAACGGCGAGCGCTACCTCAGCCCAGCCATCGCCCATACGGTCATCAACCAGGCGCTGCAGCACAACAGGCAGGGCAAGCAACCCGCTGGCGAGCGGCATAACCTCACGGCGCGGCAGCTGGAAATCCTGCGCCTGATCGTGCGCGGCAAGTCCACCCGGGAAATCGCCACCGGCCTGGGCTTGTCGATCAAGACAGTGGAAACCCACCGCTCGCAAGTCATGAAACGCCTGCAGATCCATGACGTAGCCGGCCTGGTGCTGTTCGCCGTGCGCGAGAAAATCATCAGCCTGGACGACTGAGCAACGGCGACCCGTCTGGCAGGTGCAAGCGCAATGCGGCGCGCCTGGCCTGGAAGCGCAACGTGTCGGCCTGCACCGGCTCGCCATCGAGGTTGATGTCCAGCCCCTGCGAGCACTTGATATCGACCCAGGGCAACCGGGCCCTGACGAACAGACCGTTACCGGCCAACAGCTCACGCAGCGCCCCAACCATCTCCTGTGGTGCCGGCAGGATGGCGATGTCGAGCAAGCCGTCGTCCACCAGGGCTTCGGGGCATAGCACCTGCCCACCCCCGGCCTGGCGGCCATTGCCGATCCCCAGCGCCAGCAGGTCACCCTGCCATTCGAAGCCCGGCCCTTGCAGCTCCACCGAGGCTGCCTGCAGTTCGCTGAAGCGCGACAGCCCGGTGAACAGGTAGGCGGCCCCGCCCAGCACTTTCTTCAGGTCTTCGGAGGTATTGGCCGTGACCTGGCTGCCAAAACCGCCGGTGGCCATGTTGAGGAACAACTGGTCGCCGGCCTGGCCCAGGTCTATCGGCTTTGCGGGTATGTTGAGCAAGGCCAGGGCCGTGGCAGGCTCCAGGGGTATGCCGGCGGCCTTGGCAAAATCGTTGGCCGTGCCCAGCGGCAACAACGCCAGGCTGGCCTCGGTACCGGCCAGCCCCATGGCCTCGGCGACATCACGCAGCGTGCCATCCCCGCCTCCGGCGACGATATGGCCATAACCGGCGGCCAGCGCCTCGGTGACCAGGCGCTGGGCATCACCGGCCTCCCAGGTGACCCGCACATCCAGCACCCAGCCGCTGTCGCGCAAGCCATGCACGGCACCGCGCAGGTCTTCGTTCATGGCCTGCTTGCCGTGCAGGATCAGCATTGCCTTGCGCCCTTGCATGTGTGCGCCTCCGTGAAGTGATCAACCCAGATCTCGACCCTTTGCAATTGCGGATCGTTGCATGCGCCCAAAAAAATAGCAGGCCGCTCCCCAGTTCCTGTCAGTTAAGCAATTCGGGGCCGCTTTGCGGCCCATCGCCGGCAAGCCAGCTCCCACAGGTACTGCACAATGCTTGAGGTCTATGCGGTCGGGGTGGGAGCTGGCTTGCCGGCGATGGGCTGCAAAGCAGCCCCAGTAAAGCCTGTAGAAACCTTAACTGACTGGCATTAGGCCGCTCCCAGTATTTAATTGCGTAGGCCGGTCAATTCCCACACGCCTGGCAATGGACAGCTATGCTCAGCAGATACGTTTTCTTGCCATGGACGCGCCCCGGCAGTGGTTTCACCACTGCCGCCATCGGGCGCGTCTTGCTATCCGCAGCCTTTAGCGAGGATTTCGGGTCATGCGCATTCTCTGGACACTGCCATATCTGCCCTGGCCGACCACCAGCGGCAGCAAGACCCGGCAATACCACCTGATACGCGCACTGGCCCAGCGGGGCCACCGGATTACCCTGCTGGTGCAATCGAAGATGCCCCTCGGCGATGCCGCCCGCGATGCCCTGGAACCGCTGCTCGAACGCCTGATCGTAATCCCCCGCCGCCCTCTGCACAGCCCGCTCAATCTGCTGGCCTCGCCGATCATCGCCTACCCTATGCGGGCAATCATCAATGGCCTGGCTCCTTGCCTGCGGCACCGCTTCGAGCAATTGCTGGACGAGCCCTGGGATGTGATCCAGATCGAGCACAGCTACAGTTTCCAGCCCTTCGAAAAGGCCCTGCAGGCACGCGGACTGCCATACATGCTCAGCGAGCACACCCTGGAATCGGTGATGGGTAGCGCCAGCCACGATCGCCTGCCGCTGTGGCTGCGCCCGCTCAACGCCTTCGACCGCTGGCGCTATCGACGCTGGGAGCAGCGAGTATTGCGCCAACCCAGCGAACTGGTGGCGGTCAGCGCCCACGATGCCGAGCTGATCGCGCAGATCAGCGGGCGCCCGGTGAACGTGGTGGTCAATGGCGTGGACTGTGATTTCTACCAGCACGTGCAACCTGCGCTACACAGCCAGCGCCTGCTGTTCGTTGGCAACTTCGAGTATGGCGCCAACCTGGAGGCCATCGAATGGGCGCTGGAAGACATCATGCCGCAGGTCTGGATGAGCAACCCGGCAGTGCGCCTGGCGATTGCCGGGCATGCCATGCCGGCCAGCTGGAAACTGCACTGGAGCGACCCGCGCATCGAATGGTTCGGCTACCGCCCAGACCTGCGTGAGCTGCAGCGGCGTTCGGCACTGTTCTTCGCACCGCTGCGCTATGCCGGTGGCTCCAAGGTGAAAATCCTCGAAGCGATGGCCGCCGGTTTGCCGGTGATCACCACCGGCAAAGGTGTTTCAGGCCTGGCTGCGAACAACGGTGAGCACTACCTGGGCAGTGAGGATGGCGACCAGCTGGCCCTGCTGATCACGCAGTTGCTCAACCAGCCCTGGCGCATGAGCCAGTTGAGCGATGCCGGGCGCCAGTTCGCCCGCCAGCGCCACGACTGGAGCGTGGCCGCCCAGCAGCTGGAGAACGTGCACATGCGCCTGGCTCAGGCGGCACCAGTCGCGGCCGTGCCGCTGGCCAGTGCCTGACTGACCCGCTCAGCCAAGCAGTTCGCTGAACGGGATGAACGGCACGCTGTCACCCTGCTTCGGCGTACTGCCTTCACGAACTTCGACCAGCCCATCGGCCCAGGCCGCACTGCGCAGCACGCCAGAACTCTGGTTCTTGTAGATGCGCACCTGCCCTTGTTCGACGCGGGCGCGCAAGTACTCGCGGCGCGTGCCGGGCTTGGGCCAGTCAAAGCCGGCCGGCATGTCGAAGCGCAACGGCGTGACATCGGTCACGCCCTGGCGCCGCAACAGGTAGGGTCGTGTCAGCAGGCCGAAGGTGACCAGGGTCGAGGCCGGGTTACCCGGCAGGCCGATTACCGGCACACCCTGGAAGTGGCCGAAGGTCAGCGGCTTGCCCGGTTTGATCGCCAGCTTCCACAAGGCCAGTTCGCCAGCTTCGCGCAGGGCGGCGCCGAGGTAGTCGGCCTCGCCTACCGAGACACCGCCGGTGGACAGGATCAGGTCGACATCGCCCAGTTCGGCCAGGCAGGTGCGGGTGCGTGCCAGGTCATCCGGCAGGATGCCCGCATCGACCACCTCGCAGCCCAGCCGCTGCAACCAGCTTACCAGCAGCCGACGGTTGCTGTTGTAGATCTGCCCCGGCCCCAGCGGCAGGCCGGGTTCGACCAGTTCGTCACCGGTGGACAGCACCGCTACCCGCACCTTGCGCACCACATCCAGGCGGCCGTGGCCCAAGGTCGCAGCCAGGCCCAGCTCGATCGGCCCCAGCCGGGTGCCGGCGCTCATCACCTGTTCGCCCTTGCGGGTTTCCTGGCCTTGGGGACGAATGTTCTGCCCGGTCTTCAGCGCTTCGAGAAAACGTACCCGGCCATCCTCCGTCACTTCGGTGTTTTCCTGCATCTCGACGCAGTCGGCACCTTCGGGCAGCGGTGCCCCGGTGAAGATGCGCGCACAGGTGCCCGGTTGCAGCGGCTGCGGCGCATGGCCGGCAAAAATCCGCTGGCTGACCGGCAGTGGTTCGCCCTGCCAGTCGGCCAGGCGCAAGGCATAACCATCCATGGCGCTGTTCGGCCAAGGCGGCAGGTCGAGCGAGGCCACCAGGTCGGTGGCCAGCACTCGGCCCTCCGCCTCGGCCAGCGGCAGGTTCTCGGCATCGCGGATCGGTGCCGCCTCGGCCAACGCCAGCAGCTGCTCCAGGGCCTGTTCCACCGGCATCAGCGGCCGGGCCTGGCGCACCTCAGCCACGGCTGTCGCAGGCCGCTGCCTGCTTCAGGTGCGGCACGAAGTTGCACGGGCGATGGCGGGCATCCAGCTGCTCGGCGAGGATACCGTCCCAACCAGTGCGCACCGCGTTGGTCGAACCCGGCAGGCAGCACACCAGGGTACCGTTGGCCAGCCCGGCCAGGGCGCGCGACTGCACGGTGGAGGTGCCGATGTCGGCCACGGAAATCTGCCGGAACAGTTCGCCAAAACCTTCTACCTGCTTGTCCAGCAGGCAGGCCACGGCCTCGGGCGTACTGTCGCGACCGGTAAAGCCGGTGCCGCCGGTGATCAGCACCACCTGCACGCTGTCATCGGCAATCCAGGTGGCGACCTGGGCGCGAATCTTGTACAGGTCGTCTTTGAGCAGCACACGCTCGGCCAAGCGATGGCCAGCTGCACTCAGCCGGTCGACGAACAGCTGGCCGGAGGTATCGGTGTCGAAGGTACGTGTGTCGCTGACCGTGAGCACGGCGATGTTCAGCGGCACGAAGGGGGTATCTGCCTTGGCTTTCATGGGGGTCCGTCACAACAGGATGGGATGGCGGCAGTTATAACACAGCGCACGCCCATCACAGCGTGACGCCCATGGCCCTTGCCCTCGATCAATGCCACGGTTTTGCCGCTATGCTGCACTGTAGACGGAACTTGCGTGGACGCCCTGCGTCTTAATGTCATCTAGCACCATCGCACTGGAGAAACACGATGATTCAACGGACCCTACCCGCCTTCCTGCTCGCCTTGGGCCTGGGCGCCCTCGCTGGCTGCGCATCGCCAACCGTCATTACCCTGAACGACGGTCGCGAAATCCAGGCCACCGACACACCGAAGTTCGACGAAGACTCGGGCTTCTACGAATTCGAGCAGCTGGACGGCAAGCGCACGCGCCTGAACAAGGACCAGATCCGCACCGTGAAAGAGCTCTGATCGCAGCCTGTTTTTTGCAAAGGCCCTTTCAACAACAAGGGCTTGCGTGCAAAAAAAGTATGCAGTAGGATTTCTTTCATCGGAGTGTAGCGCAGCCAGGTAGCGCGTCTCGTTCGGGACGAGAAGGCCGCAGGTTCGAATCCTGTCTCTCCGACCAGATCCTCATCAAAAAGCCCGCCTTGTGCGGGCTTTTTGTTGCGCATTGAAAAGTCCCTGTAGGAGCGGCCTTGTGTCGCGATGGGCCGCAAAGCGGCCCCAGATCCCGGCATCGCTGCACATATCGCCGGGGCTGCTTCGCAGCCCTCTCGCGACACAAGGCCGCTCCTACAAAGGGCTGCGTCAACCGGTCATAACGCTTGCTCGGCCTCCACCGGCACATACAGCAACTGCAGGCGCTCGCTGCTCCATGCCCGGGTCTGGTTGGTCAGCGCCAGGTTGTTGTTCAGCTTCTGCCCATAGCTCGGCACGATTTCCTTGAGCCTGGCCTGCCAGGCTGGCGACTGGATACGGTCCTTGAAGGTCTTTTCCAGCACGGTCAGCATGATCGGCGCCGCAGTCGAGGCGCCCGGCGAGGCGCCCAGCAACGCAGCGATGCTGCCGTCCTGTGCCGCCACTACTTCAGTACCGAACTGCAGCACACCGCCCAGTACCGGGTCCTTCTTGATCACCTGCACCCGCTGGCCGGCCTGCAGCAGCTTCCAGTCCTCGTTCTTGGCGTTGGGGAAATACTCGCGCAGCGCGTTCATGCGGTCATCGAAACTGAGCATCAACTGCCCCATCAGGTAGGTGCTGAGGTCGATGTTGTCGATACCGGCATTGACCATCGGCAGCACATTGTGGCTGTTCAGCGAGGCGAACATATCCAGTAGCGAGCCGTGCTTGAGGTACTTGGTGGAGAAGGTCGCGAACGGGCCGAACAGCAGCACCTGCTTGCCATCGATCATCCGCGTGTCCAGGTGTGGTACCGACATCGGCGGTGCACCGACCGAGGCCTTGCCGTACAGTTTGGCCTGGTGGCGGGCGACCAGGTCGGGGTTGTCGGTCATCAGGAACTGGCCACCGACCGGGAAGCCGGCATAGCCTTCGGCTTCGGGGATGCCCGACTTCTGCAGCAGCTTCAGCGCGCCACCACCAGCACCGATGAACACGAAGCGGGCGTTGACGGCCTTTTCCTCGCCGCCGTTGGCCAGGTCAGCCACCCGCACATGCCAGGTGCCGTCATCGTTGCGCACGATGTCGCGCACCTCATGACGCAGGTTAAGCGACACATTGGGGTTGCGGCTCATCGCAGCGAACAACTGGCGGGTGATTTCGCCGAAGTTCACGTCCGTACCGATGGCCATGCGCGTGGCGGCGATTTTCTGGTCCGGGTCACGGCCTTCCATCACCAGCGGTGCCCATTTGCGGATCTGCTCATGGTCTTCGGAAATTTCCATGCCGCGGAACAGCGAGCTGTGCTGCAGGGCGTCGACGCGCTTGTGCAGGAAGGCGACGTTGTCATCACCCCACACAAAGCTCATGTGCGGCACGTTGTTGATGAACGACTTCGGGTTGCTCAGCACGCCCTGTTCGACCTGATAGGCCCAGAACTGCTTGGAAACCTCGAACTGCTCGTTGACCCCCACGGCTTTGCTGATGTCGATGCTACCGTCCTTGCCGACGCTGGTGTAGTTCAGCTCACAGAACGCGGAGTGGCCGGTACCGGCGTTGTTCCAGGCGTTGGAGCTTTCTTCGGCTACCTGGTCCAGGCGTTCGTAGACGTCGACCTTCCAGGAAGGCTCCAGTTCGGTGAGGTAGGTGCCCAGGCTGGCACTCATGATGCCACCACCAATCAGCAACACGTCGACGGTCTTTTCCGGCTCCGCGGGTTTGGAGCAGCCGATGACGCCCAGGCAGAGGAACGTCAGCAGGAATTTCTTCATTGATGTTATCCAGTTGTTGTGTACACGCGCGGCGCCTTGAGCAGGGAACGTGCCAACTGGGTCTGGAGCAGTGAATACAGGGGACAGATGACTGGGAGGATGGCGAAAATCCGCCAGAGGGCCGGATGCATTGCAATGAAATGGCGGATTTCCCCGCCTTGCGCAGCCCTTGTAGGAGCGGCCTTGTGTCGCGATGGGCTGCAAAGCAGCCCCAGTATTTCGCAAAAATGTTGATATCGAAGGGGGCTGCTTTGCAGCCCATCGCGACACAAGGCCGCTCCTACAGGGACCGCGTCAGGCATGTGGAGGCGTCAGGCGGTGAGGCGGGAGGTGACTTCGCCCAACTGCCCCGACAGGCCATGCAGGCGCTGCCCCGCCTGTTCGGTATGCTGCACCGCCTGCTGATTGGCCGTGGCGATGCGGGTGATTTCGATCAGGTTGCGCGAGATGTCTTCCGCCACGCTGGTCTGTTCTTCTGCTGCCGTGGCGATCTGCCGATTCATGTCGCGGATCGCCTCCACCGCCAGGGTGATGCGCTGCAGCATCTGCCCGGCCTGCTGCACCTGCTCGGCACCTTCCTCACTGCGCTGCTGGCCGCTTTCGATGGCCTTGACCGCCTCCACCGCCCCCGACTGCACCGCTTCGATGATCTGGTGGATTTCGGCGATCGACGCCGCCGTGCGCTGGGCCAGGCTGCGCACCTCATCGGCAACGACGGCAAAACCACGCCCGGCCTCGCCGGCACGGGCCGCTTCGATGGCCGCGTTGAGCGCCAGCAGGTTGGTCTGCTCGGCAATGCCACGGATCACTTCGAGGACTTTGCCAATGCGTGTGCTGTCATGCTCCAGATCGCGAATCACCGCCGCCGTGCCGGCAATTTCGCGGTTGACCACGCCGATGATGTCGATGGTCTGCTGCATCACCTGCTCGCCCGCCTGGGCACTGTGGTCGGCATCGTCCGCCGCGCGAGCGGCCTCGGCGGCGTGGCGGGCGACTTCCTGGGCAGTGGCGGACATCTCGTGCATGGCCGTGGCCACCTGGTCGGTGCGCTGGAACTGGTCGTGGGTACCACGGGCCATGTCACCGGCAATGCTGCGCAACTGGCCGCTGGCGCCTTCCAGTTCCTGGGCGTTGTCCTGCAGCCGGCCTACCGTGTCGGCGAGAAAGTCGCGCAGGGTGTTGGCGGCCCGCGCCAGGCGGCCCAGTTCGTCCTCGCGGCGGCTGTCTACCCGGGCGGCAAAGCGGCCCTGGCTAAGCTGCGCGACATACTCGATCAACTGGCGGATCGGCTCGATCAGGCTGCGGTTGACCAGCCACAGGCTGAACAGCCCCACCAACACGGCTGAAGCCAGCATCACCAGCAGGCCCAGCCATACCGTGCGTTCGGCGCCAGCACTGAGGCTGGCGGCATGCTGTCGGGCTTCGGCACGCAGTTGCTCGACCAGTTCGCTCATCTGCTCGCTGGCAGCGCGGTCCACACCCTTTACCGCCTGGTCGCCAGCCACCGGATCGCCGCCTGCCGCCAGGAATGCCTGGCGCCCCTGCGCATAGGCCTGGCCCAGCTGTCGGTGGCTATCACGCAGTTGCTGCAGCGGCGCTTCAAGCCTGGCGTCGCTGCTATCGATCAATTGCCCGAGCAGTTGCTGCACCTGCTGCTCGCGAGCCTGGAACTGCTGCCAGTACTTGTCCATGTCAGCCGGCTGGCGCCCGCGCAACAGCACGTTCTTCCACTCCTGCACCTGGATCTTGAACTGCAGGTTGGCTTCGTCGATCAATTGCGAGGCCCGCAGCGGCCCGTCAACCAGCTCGGCGTAGCCGCGCACGCTGGAAGAGAGAAACTGGAAGCACACCAGGGCGATCAGCAACATCGCCACCAGACTGCCGCCGAGCAGGGAGAGAATTTGCACTCTGAGGGATTTACGCAGCATCTTGGATCTCGGAAAACAGGAGGAAGACCGGGGGCCGCGCAAGTTGGCAATAGGGTGCAACGCAGCCCGGTTGCTGGCAGGCCAAAAAAAGGCTGCCATCAAGCAATGGCAGCCAGGTCGAGCACTTACGCAACAGTTGAGCTAGATACTCTCAGGCAAATACTACAGAAATGTTACAACGCCACTACAAGCTACCCCGTGGTGAACTGCAAGGCCGCCAGCCGGGCATACAGCGGGCTCTCTTCGATCAACTGGCGATGCGTCCCCACTGCCACCAGCCGGCCCTTGTCGATGACCGCGATACGGTCGGCATGCTGCACTGTAGCCAGGCGATGGGCGATAACCAGGGTGGTGCGCCCGGCCATCAGGCTTGGCAGCGCCTGCTGGATCAGGTGTTCGCTTTGTGCGTCGAGTGCGCTGGTGGCTTCATCCAGCAACAGGATCGGCGCATCGACCAGCAATGCACGGGCGATGGCCAGGCGCTGCCGCTGCCCGCCGGACAGGCCGATGCCACCCTCGCCCAGCGGTGTCTGGTAGCCCTGCGGCAACTGCCGGATGAATGCGTCGGCATAGGCGCCCCGGGCCGCTGCCTCGACCTCGGCCAGGGTCGCCTCGGGCCTGCCATAACGGATGTTGGCCTCGACCGTGCCGCGAAACAGCGAGGGGTTCTGTGCCACCAGGGCGAACTGCTGGCGCAGTTGTTCGGGGTCGAGTTCGGTGATAGCCCGGCCATCGAGCAGGATGCGCCCTTGCTGGGGGTCGTAGAAACGCAGCAACAAATCGAACAAGGTCGACTTCCCCGCCCCCGAGGGGCCCACCAGCGCCACGGTCTGCCCCGGCTCGATGACCAGGCTCAGGCCATCGACAGCCGCCACCGACGGCCGTGACGGATAGGCGAACACCAACTGCTGCAACTCGATACGCCCACTGGCCCGCTGCTGGGGCAGCGCCTGCGCCACAGCGGGCGGCAGGATCGCACTGCGTGCAGCCAACAGTTCGGCAATGCGCTCGGCCGCGCCCGCCGCCCGCTGCAACTCGCCGATCACCTCGCTGAGGGTGCCAAAGGCACTGCCGACGATCAGGCTGTAGAACACGAATGCGGCCAGTTCGCCTGCGGAAATGCGCCCGGCGATCACGTCCATGCCGCCGACCCACAACATCACCCCCACCGCTCCCAGTACCAGCACGATCACCAGGGTGATAAGCCAGGCACGCTGGGCAATCCGTTGCCGGGCCACGGCAAACGCCGCTTCGACCGTGCCGGCGAACAGTTCGCGGTCATGCGCCTGGTGGTTGTAGGCCTGCACGGTCTTGATCTGCCCGAGGGTCTCGGCCACATAGCTGCCCACATCGGCCACCCGGTCCTGGCTCTGCCGCGACAGGCTGCGTACCCGGCGGCCGAACAGCAGGATCGGCGCCAGTACCAGCGGCAAAGCCACCACCACGATGCTGGTGAGCTTGGGGTTGGTGACGAACAGCAACACCACGCCACCGATGACCATCAGTGCGTTGCGCAGGAACATCGACAACGAAGAGCCAATTACCGATTGCAACAAGGTGGTGTCGGCGGTCAACCGCGACTGGATCTCGGAACTGCGGTTGTCTTCGAAAAAACCAGGATGCAAGCCGATCAGGTGGTCGAACACGGCCCGACGGATATCGGCCACGCAGCGCTCGCCGATCCACGACACGAGGTAGAAGCGGCTGAAGGTACCCACCGCCAAGGCCACCACCAGCAACAGGAACAGGCCGATGGTCTGGTTGAGCTGATGCGCGGAGCGGGTCATGAAGCCCTGGTCCACCAGCAGGCGGATGCCCTGGCCCATGGACAGGGTGATGGCGGCGGTGACTACCAGGGCCAACAAGGCCAGCAGCACCTGCCGACGGTATGGGCGGACAAACTGCCAACCCAGGCGCAAGGCGCGGCGTTGACGCGGGGAAACCGATTCGGGCATGGCGCTGACCACGATAGAGGGAAACCGCAGCCTATCACTCATCCACGCCTATGGAACCCTTGCCGGGTTGCTATAGCCTATCGATCTAACCAGGCTATGGAGCTTTGCTGCCGTTTCTGCTGGACTGTGCCTGCCGTGACCCTGCCGGCACTGTCACAGGCCAGTCACGGCACAGGGTTAACCTGCGCTTGAACCTGATGAGGAGACAATACATGAGCTTGCAGCATGGCAGCGACAACCAGAAGCCCCGGACCACCCCACCGCCGCAGGTGTGCGGTTCGATCATCGATGCCCAGGGGCGCGAAGTACCGATCACCGAGCAGATGATCCAGCAGGCCTGCAAGGCCCTGGAAGAAAGCCGGGTCGAGCGCGTACGCAAAGGTTGATCGGCGAATTCTTGCAACCCGGCGCTTGCGCCGGGTTTTTATTTGCCTGAATCCTGTGCTGGCCCTTTCGCGGGTAAACCCGCTCCCACAGGTACCCGTTGACCTCAAGGCTTGTGCGGTCCCTGTGGGAGCGGGTTTACCCGCGAAGAGGCCGGCACAGCTTCGACAGGCTGTCAGACCAACACCCCACCCAAGGCACTGACCAGCTGCGCCAACTGCGGCGATTCCCCGCGCAAGCGCACCGCCAGCCCTTCGATCTCACGCCGTGGCGGGTACTGCTTGCGCAATTGATCGAACGCTGCACGCTGTTGCTGCGGGTCGTCGCTGAGGCTGCGACGGAAATCTGCATCGTCGCGGCGTGGGTCGTACACCGCGCGGCACAAGGTGGCCAAGGCCCAGGCCGGGTCGGTGCTGGCATCCAGCTCGATCTGCGCCAGCGGCGGCCGCGGTAGCAGGTCGGCCAGTTGCACCTGTTCACCGACACCAAGGAAGCGGCACAGCGCCTGGTAGATCTGCGCCGTACCGCGCTGGCGGCCATCGAGGCTGTAGCCGGCAATGTGCGGCGAAGCCAGTGTGCACAGGTCGGCCAGTTGCAGGTCGACTTGCGGCTCGCCTTCCCACACATCCAGCACTGCATGTACATCTTCGCGGTCCAGCAGCAGTTCGCGCAGGGCGGCGTTGTCCACTACCGGGCCACGGCTGGCATTGACCAGCCAGGCACCCGGGCGCAACTGTGCCAGCTGCGCCTGGCCCAGCAGATGCCAGGTCGGGTGCTCGCCGCCACGCTGCAAGGGGGTGTGCAGGCTGATCACATCGCATTGTTGCAGGATGGTTTCGAGGCTGACGTAGTCGCCGCCCTCGGCGGCCTGGCGCAGCGGGTCGCATACCAGTACCTTCCAGCCCAGGCCGTGCAGCACCCGCACCAGGCGGCCACCCACCTCACCCGCGCCGACCACGCCATATACGCGCTCGGGCAGTGCCACGCCATCCAGCTCGGCCAGAGTCAGCAGGCTACCCAGCACGTAATCGACCACACCGCGGGCATTGCAGCCCGGTGCGCTGCTCCATTGGATGCCGGCTTCGGCAAAGTAGTCCAGGTCGAGGTGGTCGGTGCCGATGGTGCAGGTGCCGACAAAGCGCACGCGGCTGCCTTCGAGCAACTGGCGGTCGACCTTGCTCACCGAGCGCACCAGCAGGATGTCGGCGTCCCTTACGCTGGCGGCATCGAGGCTTCGGCCGGGGTAACGGCGGATTTCGCCGAAACCCTGGAAGAAAGCATCGAGCAGCGGGATGTTCTCGTCTGCAACTATCAGCATGGCGCTCTCCTGTCTGGGGAACGCAGTGTAGGCGCAACGCCGGGCGTGTTCCAGAGCGGCTCAGTCGGCTTTCTTGCGGATCCAGTACAGGAAGGTACCGGCGTCTTCCTGCTGCTGCAGCAGTTCGTGGCCGAGGAAGTTGCAGAACTTGGGGATGTCGCGGCGGGTCGAGGGATCGGTGGCGATGACCTTGAGCAGGCCGCCAGCGGCCAGGGCGCGCACGTGCTGGTGCAGCATCATCACCGGTTCCGGGCAGTTCAGGCCGGTGGCATCGAGGATGGCGTCGGGGGTGAAATCGGTCATGAGGGACTCCGCAAATGATCGCTATTGTCGCGCATAGTACCGCGTGGACCAAGGGGGCGCTGTGCGGCCCAATCGCCGGCAAGCCAGTGCCCACAGGATTGCAGCAAGCCTGAAACAATTGCATCCCTGTGGGGGCTGGCTTGCCGGCGATTGGGCTGCAAAGCAGCCCGCGAAATCACCGCAGTTTCAGATCGAGCCGACGCAGATGGCAGGTCACTTCCTCACGGTCGTGATACAGCTGCTTGCAAGCAATCGACACCTTGATCTTGCGCGCCTTGAAGGTCGCCTCCATGCGCTCGAGCAGCCGGCGTACTTCGGCATAGCGCTGCTTCATCGGCAACTTCAGGTTGACCACCGCCTCACGGCACAACCCCTCGCCCAGCCAGGTCTCGATCAGCGAGGTGGTACGCGCCGGTTTCTCGACGATGTCGCACACCATCCAGTCCACCGGCTGCTTCGGTTGCCAGGTGAAACCATCGGCCATCAGGTGCTGGACCAAGCCGGTGTCCATCAAGCTCTCGGCCATCGGCCCGTTGTCGATGGCAGTCACCAGCATGCCCCGGCGCACCAGCTGGTAGGTCCAGCCACCCGGCGACGCACCCAGGTCGACGCCGGTCATGTCATCGCCCAGGCGCTGCTCCCACTGCTCGCGCGGGATGAACTGGTGCCAGGCCTCTTCCAGTTTGAGCGTCGAGCGGCTGGGCGCCTCGCGGGGGAACTTCAGGCGTGGGATGCCCATGGGCCACAGCGCACTGTTGTTGGCCGGGGCAACACCGGCAAATACGCGGCGACCGCTGATGAAGGTGAGCAGCAGGCGTGGGCGGCTGGCGTCGTCGACCAGGCGGCCGGCCTTTTCCAGGGCCTTGCGCAGCGGCACCTCGAACTTGCGGCAGAACGTGGACAGTTCCTTGCCTTCGTTGCTGTCCAGCACTTCCAGCCACAGGCTGCCGAACAGCGGGAAGTCGGCCAGGTGCGCCAACAGCACACTGATACGGTCGCTTTCCGGCAGCTCGACATAACCGCCACGGGCCCACTGCCGCGGGAAAATCAGCTGGTTGAAGCGCAGTTCCCCCATCAAGCGCTCGGCACCGCCCTCCTCGCTACAGACAAACTCGGCACTGGCACTTTGCGGCTTGCCTTTGGCATAGCCGGCAACACCCAGGCGGGCGGCATGTTCGCTGATTTCGGCGCACACCTCACCCTCGAAACCGGGCCGGCAATGCATGAACAGGGTATTCATCTCTCACTCCACTACGGCTGGCGCACCACAGGCGCTGGCAGGGCGGCGATGATAAAGGAAGATCGGAACCTGCGACACGCCCCGCCGGTCCAGAAAAGGGTCAGGTGGCGCAAAGCAGTCTAACCTGACCTTTCAGCCAGGTCCGTGCCGTGCGGATCGATACACAGCGGTGCCACCGGCAGATCTTGCCAGGCACCGGCGCAGAAGGAGTTGGCAATGCCCTCGCTCGATAGCCTGAATACCCTCAGATCACTCAAGGTCGGCGACCAGACCTACCACTACTTCAGCCTCCCCGAGGCCGCCCGCCAATTGGGCGACCTGCAGCACCTGCCCATGTCGCTGAAGGTGCTGCTGGAAAACCTGCTGCGCTGGGAGGACGGCCAGACCGTCACCGGCGACGACCTGCGCGCCCTCGCCCAATGGCTGGGTGACCGACGCTCCGACCGCGAGATCCAGTACCGCCCGGCGCGGGTGCTGATGCAGGACTTTACCGGTGTGCCGGCCGTGGTCGACCTGGCCGCCATGCGCGCAGCCATGGCCAAGGCCGGCGGCAACCCGCAGCGGATCAACCCGCTGTCACCCGTGGACCTGGTGATCGACCATTCGGTGATGGTCGACCGCTACGGCACGCCGCAGGCCTTCAGCGAGAACGTCGACATCGAGATGCAGCGCAACGGCGAGCGCTATGCCTTCCTGCGCTGGGGCCAGAGTGCCTTCGACAACTTCCGCGTGGTACCGCCGGGCACCGGCATCTGCCACCAGGTCAACCTGGAGTACCTCGGCCGCACCGTCTGGACCCGTGAGGCCGATGGTCGCACCTACGCCTTCCCCGACACTCTGGTCGGAACCGACTCACATACCACCATGATCAATGGCCTGGGCGTGCTCGGCTGGGGCGTGGGCGGCATCGAAGCGGAAGCGGCCATGCTCGGCCAGCCTGTGTCGATGCTGATCCCCGAAGTGATCGGCTTCAAGCTGACCGGCAAGCTGCGCGAAGGCATCACCGCCACCGACCTGGTGCTGACGGTGACGCAGATGCTGCGCAAGAAGGGCGTGGTGGGCAAGTTCGTCGAGTTCTATGGTGATGGCCTGGCCGAGCTGCCCTTGGCCGACCGTGCGACCATTGCCAACATGGCCCCGGAATACGGTGCCACCTGCGGCTTCTTCCCGGTCGATCAGGTGACCCTGGACTACCTGCGCCTGTCAGGGCGCCCCGAGGCGACCGTGCAACTGGTCGAGCAGTACTGCAAAGCCCAAGGGCTGTGGCGGCTGCCGGGCCAGGAGCCACTGTTCAGCGACAGCCTGGCGCTGGACATGCAAGAGGTCGAGGCCAGCCTGGCCGGGCCAAAGCGGCCGCAGGACCGGGTAGCCCTGGGCCAGGTCAGCCAGGCCTTCGACCACTTCATCGAACTGCAACCCAGACCGCTGGCCAAAGAGGTAAGCCGCCTGGAAAGCGAAGGTGGCGGCGGCGTGGCGGTGGGCAACGCCGACCAGGCCGGGGAGATCGACTACAGCCATCAAGGCCAGACCCACACCCTGCGCGATGGCGCCGTGGTGATTGCCGCGATCACCTCGTGTACCAACACCTCCAACCCCAGCGTGATGATGGCCGCCGGGCTGGTGGCGAAAAAGGCCCTGGAAAAAGGCCTGCAACGCAAACCCTGGGTCAAGAGTTCGCTGGCGCCGGGCTCAAAGGTGGTCACCGACTACTTCAAGGCCGCCGGGCTCACCACCTATCTGGACCAATTGGGGTTCGATCTGGTCGGCTATGGCTGCACAACCTGCATCGGCAACTCCGGCCCGCTGGATGAAGCGATCGAAAAAGCCATCGGCAGCGCTGACCTCACGGTGGCTTCGGTGTTGTCGGGCAACCGCAACTTCGAAGGCCGGGTGCACCCGCTGGTCAAGACCAACTGGCTGGCCTCGCCGCCGCTGGTGGTGGCCTATGCCCTGGCCGGCAGCGTGCGCCTGGACCTGACCCGCGACCCGCTGGGCACCGGCAAGGATGGCCAGCCGGTGTACCTGCGCGACATCTGGCCCAGCCAGCAGGAAATTGCCGCTGCCGTGGCCAAGGTCGACACGGCAATGTTCCACAAGGAATACGCCGAAGTGTTCGCCGGCGATGCGCAGTGGCAGGCCATCGAGGTACCCCAGGCGGCCACCTACGTGTGGCAGGCCGACTCCACCTATATCCAGCATCCACCATTCTTCGACGACATCGGCGGGCCTCCCCCGCAAATCGCCGACATCCAGGGTGCGCGGATCCTGGCGCTGCTGGGTGACTCGGTGACCACCGACCACATTTCCCCGGCCGGCAACATCAAGGCCGACAGCCCGGCCGGGCGCTACCTGCGCGAGAAGGGAGTGGAGCCCCGCGACTTCAACTCCTACGGCTCGCGGCGTGGCAACCATGAAGTGATGATGCGCGGTACCTTCGCCAACATCCGCATCCGCAACGAAATGCTGGCGGGCGAAGAAGGCGGCAACACCCTGCACGTGCCCAGTGGCGAGAAGCTCTCGATCTACGACGCGGCCATGCGCTACCAGCAGGAAGGCACTGCGCTGGTAGTGATCGCCGGCCAGGAATACGGCACCGGCTCGAGCCGAGACTGGGCGGCCAAGGGCACCAACCTGCTGGGGGTCAAGGCGGTGCTGGCGGAGAGCTTCGAGCGCATTCACCGTTCCAACCTGGTAGGCATGGGCGTGCTGCCGCTGCAGTTCAAGGCCGGACACAACCGCAAGCAACTGGGGCTGACCGGCAAGGAGAAGATCGATGTGCTGGGCTTGAACGGCGCACAGATTCGCCCGGGCATGAGCCTGCCCTTGCGCATCACCCGCGAGGATGGGCAGCAGGAGCAGTTTGAGGTGCTGTGCCGGATCGATACGCTGAATGAAGTGGAATACTTCAAGGCGGGGGGAATATTGCATTATGTGTTGCGTCAGCTGATTGCTGGTTGAGGCGCGTATGCTTGGGGCTGCTGTGCACGCCGATCGCCTGTAGGAGCGGCCCGTTTCCGTTTACCCGAAAAGGACCACTCGTGCCTCGCTTCCACCTGATCGCACTTTTACTCCTGGCACTCGGCTACACCCTCGCCCTGAGCCATGGCAGCCTCGACATCACCACCCTGC
>Ga0247818_10000018_pt1 | contig 92879 bp, 82 predicted proteins | sample 13C_Glucose_Day1_FD_192424 | JGI IMG/M metagenome (GOLD analysis project Ga0247818, IMG submission 192424) | Soil microbial communities from agricultural site in Penn Yan, New York, United States - 13C_Glucose_Day1 | ecosystem: Environmental > Terrestrial > Soil > Agricultural land | place...
GGCTGCCCTTCGCGATCCTGATCCTGATGACCGCCATGCAGTCCCTCGACCAGGAACAGAAAGAAGCCGCGCGCCTGGATGGTGCCGGGCCGATCGCGATTTTCTGGCACCTGACCTTGCCGCACCTGGCGCGGCCGATTGCGGTGGTGGTGATGATCGAAACCATCTTCCTGCTCTCGGTGTTCGCCGAAATCTTCACCACCACCAACGGTGGCCCCGGCTATGCCTCGACCAACCTCGCCTACCTGATCTACAACCAGGCGCTGGTGCAGTTCGACGTCGGCATGGCGTCCGCTGGCGGGTTGATTGCGGTGGTGATCGCCAACATCGCGGCCATCGTGCTGGTGCGGATGATCGGCAAAAACCTGACAGACAAAGCCTGAGGCCTGCCATGACTCTTCAACAATCCCGCCGCCTGCAAAGCCTGCTGCTCGGCACCCTGGCCTGGGCCATCGCGATCCTGATTTTCTTCCCGATTTTCTGGATGGTGCTGACCAGCTTCAAAACCGAAATCGACGCGTTCGCCACGCCGCCGCAGTTCATCTTCACGCCGACGCTGGAGAACTACCTGCACATCAACGAGCGCAGCGATTACTTCAGTTTCGCCTGGAACTCAGTGGTGATTTCCTTCGCGGCCACGGCCCTGTGCCTGTTGATTGCGGTGCCGGCCGCTTACTCCATGGCGTTCTACGAAACCCAGCGCACCAAAGGCACCCTGCTGTGGATGCTCTCCACCAAGATGCTGCCACCGGTGGGCGTGCTGATGCCGATCTACCTGTTGGCCAAGAGTTTCGGCCTGCTCGACACGCGCATTGCCCTGATCGTGATCTACACCCTGATCAACCTGCCAATCGTGGTCTGGATGATTTACACCTACTTCAAGGACATCCCCAAGGACATCCTCGAAGCCGCCCGCCTCGATGGCGCAACCCTGTGGCAGGAAATGGTCAGGGTGCTGCTGCCAATCGCCAAGGGTGGCCTGGCCTCCACGGTTTTGCTGTCGCTGATCCTGTGTTGGAACGAAGCGTTCTGGTCGCTGAACCTGACCTCGTCGAAAGCCGCACCGCTGACTGCATTGATCGCGTCCTACTCAAGTCCCGAAGGGTTGTTCTGGGCCAAGTTGTCGGCGGTCTCGACCCTGGCCTGCGCGCCGATCCTGATTTTCGGCTGGATCAGCCAGAAACAACTGGTGCGCGGCCTGTCGTTTGGCGCCGTGAAATGACCTTAAAGCAAAAGATCGCAGCCTGCGGCAGCCACGTGTAGGAGCTGCCGAAGGCTGCGATCTTTTGATCTTAAAAAACAACAAGCGGAGGCCCATCATCATGGCCAACCTGAAAATCAAGAATCTGCAAAAAGGCTTCGAAGGTTTCTCCATCATCAAGGGCATTGACCTTGAAGTGAACGACAAGGAATTCGTGGTCTTCGTCGGCCCGTCGGGCTGTGGCAAATCCACGCTGCTGCGTCTGATCGCAGGGCTGGAGGAAGTCAGCGGCGGCACCATCGAACTCGATGGCCGCGACATCACTGAAGTCAGCCCGGCCAAGCGCGACCTGGCGATGGTGTTCCAGACCTACGCCCTGTACCCGCACATGAGCGTGCGCAAGAACATGTCGTTCGCCCTTGATCTGGCCGGTGTGCCCAAGGCCGAAGTGGACAAGAAAGTCGGCGAAGCGGCGCGCATCCTTGAGCTGGGGCCAATGCTGGAACGCAAACCCAAGCAACTGTCCGGTGGCCAACGCCAGCGCGTAGCGATTGGCCGGGCCATCGTGCGTAATCCGAAAATCTTCCTGTTCGACGAACCGCTGTCCAACCTCGACGCCGCCCTGCGGGTGCAGATGCGCCTGGAACTGCTGCGCCTGCACAAAGACCTGCAAGCGACAATGATCTACGTGACGCACGATCAGGTCGAAGCCATGACCATGGCCGACAAAGTCGTCGTGCTCAATGGTGGCAAGATCGAACAAGTCGGCTCGCCGCTGGACCTCTATCACCAGCCGGCCAACCTGTTCGTCGCCGGGTTCCTTGGCACACCGAAAATGGGTTTCCTCAAAGGCCAGGTCACCCGCGTCGACGGCCAGGGTTGCGACGTGCAACTCGACGCCGGCACCCGCATCAGTCTGCCGCTGAGCGGTGCCAACCTGAGCGTCGGTGGTGCGGTGACTTTGGGCATTCGCCCGGAACACCTGGAGCTGGCCAAACCCGGCGACTGCGCGCTGCAAGTCACCGCCGATGTCAGCGAACGCCTGGGCAGCGACACGTTCTGCCATGTGCGCACCGCCTCGGGCGAAGCCCTGACCATGCGCGTGCGTGGTGATCTGGCAAGCCGTTATGGCGAAACCCTGAGCCTGCACCTGGACGCCGAACACTGCCATTTATTCGATGCCGACGGCGTGGCACTAACCCGTCCATTGCGCGTTGCCGCCTGATTTCAGAGAGCTTGTGATGAAACTCAATAATCAAAACCTTAGCCGCCTCGCCCCCGAGGTGGTGCTGCCCGCCTACGCCCTGAGCGACACCCGCCAAGGCATCGCCCACATTGGTGTGGGCGGTTTCCATCGCGCGCATCAGGCCTATTACACCGACGCGTTGATGAACACTGGCGAGGACCTGGACTGGGCGATCTGCGGCGTCGGCCTGCGCGCTGAAGACCGTCGCGCCCGCGATGACCTCAAAGAACAGGATTACCTGTTCACGCTGTTTGAGTTGGGTGACACCGACGACACGGAAGTCCGGGTCATTGGCGCCATTCGTGACATGCTGCTGGCCGAGGACGGCGCCCAGCCGCTGATAAACAAACTCGCCGATCCACAGATCCGCATCGTCTCGCTGACCATCACCGAGGGCGGCTATTGCATCGACGACAGCAACGGCGAGTTCATGGCGCACCTGCCGCAGATTCAGCACGACCTGGCCACCCCGAATGCCCCTAAAACCGTTTTCGGTTTTCTCTGCGCGGCACTGGCCAAGCGCCGGGCTGCCGGTACGCCAGCGTTCACCTTGATGTCTTGCGATAACCTGCCGCACAACGGCGCGGTCACCCGCAAGGCGTTGCTCGCTTTCGCGGGATTGCTCGATGGCGGATTGCGCGACTGGATCGACGCCAACGTCAGCTTCCCCAACGCCATGGTCGACCGCATCACGCCGATGACCAGCACTGCGCATCGCCTGCAACTGGCGGACAAACATGGCGTCGACGACGCGTGGCCGGTGGTCTGCGAGCCGTTTGTGCAGTGGGTACTTGAAGACAAGTTCGTCAACGGTCGCCCGGTCTGGGAAAAGGTCGGCGTGCAGTTCACCGACGACGTCACGCCGTATGAAGAGATGAAGATAAAGCTGCTCAACGGCAGTCACCTGGCCCTGACGTATCTGGGCTTTTTGAAGGGTTATCGCTTCGTCCACGAGACCATGAACGACCCGTTGTTCGTGCGCTACATGCGCGCCTACATGGACCTCGACGTGACCCCGCAACTGGCGCCGGTGCCGGGCATTGACCTGACTGACTACAAGAACACGCTGGTGGCGCGTTTCTCCAACCAGGCGATTGCCGATCAACTGGAGCGTGTGTGTTCGGACGGTTCGTCGAAGTTTCCCAAATTCACCATTCCGACCATCAACCGACTGATCGCCGATGGCCAGGAAACCAAACGCGCGGCCCTGGTGGTCGCCGCGTGGGCCTTGTACTTGAAGGGCGTGGACGAGAATGGCGACACCTATTCGATTCCCGACCCACGGGCTGCGTTCTGCCAGGCGCTGGTGGCCGATGATGTATTGATCACCCAGCGCTTGCTGGAGGTTGAGGAGATTTTTGGTACGGCGATTCCGCGCTCGGCGGAGTTTGTCGCGGCGTTTGAGTGGTGCTGCAACAGTTTGCGGGAGGTGGGTGTGACGCGGACATTGGAGCGGGTGCTGGCGTAAGCCATGCGGTGAATCTGCTGCCGTCATCGCGGGCAAGCCCGCTCCCACAAGAATTGCGGTGAACACTGGATTTGTGAACAACGCTAAACCTGTGGGAGCGGGCTTGCCCGCGATGGGTTTCACACTGATCGACCTGATACACCAAGGATCCAGCATGGCAAACCAACAATTATTCCTCGGCATCGACTGCGGCACCCAGGGCACCAAAGCCATCATTCTCGACGCGCTCAGCGGTGAAGTGCTGGGCCTGGGTGCGGCCCCCCACACGATGATCAGCGGTGCCAATGGCCGCCGCGAGCAGGACGCCAGTCAATGGCTGGAGGCTTTTGCCATCGCCACACGCCGTGCCTTGCTGGCGGCCGACGTCGATGGCCAAGCCATTGTCGGCATCGGTGTTTCCGGCCAGCAACACGGCCTGGTCTTGCTCGATGATCAGGGCCAGGTCCTGCGCCCGGCAAAACTCTGGTGCGACACCGAAACCAGTGCCGAGAACGATCGCCTGCTCAAGCACCTGGGAGGCGAAAAGGGTTCGCTGGAGCGCCTCGGCGTGGTCATCGCACCGGGCTACACCGTCTCCAAACTGCTGTGGACCAAGGAACAGCACCCAACGGTTTTCGCCCGTATCGCCCGAATCCTGCTGCCCCATGACTACCTGAACTTCTGGCTCACCGGCCGCAGTTGCAGCGAGTACGGCGATGCTTCGGGCACCGGTTATTTCAACGTGCGCACTCGCCAGTGGGACTTGCAGTTGCTGCGCGACATCGATCCGAGCGGCCGCCTGCAAGCCGCGCTGCCTGAACTGATTGACGCACACGCAGCAGCGGGAACGATCCTGCCGGGTATCGCCGAGCAGTTGGGTATCAATCCCAAGGCGCTGGTTTCCAGCGGTGGCGGTGACAACATGATGGGCGCCATCGGCACCGGCAACATTCAGCCGGGCGCCATCACCATGAGCCTCGGCTCATCCGGCACGGTGTACGCCTATGCCGATCAACCCACCGTCAGCCCGGACGCCTCAGTGGCCACGTTCTGCTCCTCCAGCGGCGGCTGGTTGCCTTTGATCTGCACCATGAACCTGACCAATGCCACCGGCGTTATCCGCGAATTGTTCGACCTGGATATCGAATGCTTCAACGCCCTCGTGGCCCAGGCGACCATCGGTGCCGAGGGTGTTTGTGTATTGCCGTTTCTCAACGGTGAACGGGTCCCCGCCCTGCCCCATGCCACCGGCAGCGTACTGGGCCTGACCATGACTAACCTGACCCGGGCCAATTTGTGTCGCGCCGTGGTCGAAGGCACCACCTTCGGTTTGCGCTACGGACTGGACCTGTTGCGCCAAAATGGCTTACAAAGCCGCAGCATCTGCTTGATCGGCGGCGGTTCGAAAAGTCCGCAGTGGCGGCAAATCGTCGCCGACATCATGAACACCCCCGTGATCTGCACCGAACAAAGCGAAGCCGCGGCCCTCGGGGCGGCGATTCAGGCGGCGTGGTGCAAGTCCTGGGCAAACGGGCACGAGGACAGCCTGGCAGACCTGTGCGAGCGCTGCGTGCAGCTCGACCTGGCCAGTGAAACCTTGCCGATTGCAGAAAACGTAGTCGCCTCGCAGCAGGCCTACGAACGCTATCAACAGCATGTCGCAAACCTTTAAAGAGCGAACAATTATGTATCTGGTGTGTGGCGAAGCGCTGTTCGATTTCTTCAGTGAAAACGATGCCAGCGGCGTGACTTCAAAAGTGAATTTCAAAGCGATTGCAGGCGGCTCGCCGTTTAACGTCGCAGTAGGTTTGCGTCGTTTGGGCGTCGATGCGGCATTGTTTGCCGGGTTATCGACCGACTACCTCGGCCGGCGCTTGCTGCAAGTTTTGCAGGACGAAGGCGTGCGCACGGACTATCTGCTGGATTTTGCCGCCCCGACCACGCTGTCGATGGTCGCTGTCGGTGCCAATGGCTCGCCGCAGTACAGTTTCCGAGGCGAAGGCTGCGCCGACCGGCAGTTGCAACCGGAGCATTTGCCGGAACTGGGGCGCGAGGTGCGCGGCCTGCACATCGGCTCGTTTTCACTGGTGGTGCAACCGATTGCCGACACCTTGCTGGCGCTGGTGCGCCGGGAAAGCGGCAAACGCCTGATCAGCCTCGATCCGAACGTGCGGCTTAATCCTGAGCCGAACATCGAATTGTGGCGTTCGCGAATTGCCACGCTGGTCGAGCATGCCGACCTGATCAAGGTCAGCGATGAGGATTTGGGCCTGCTGTATCCCGAGCAGGATCCCGCGCAAGTCATCGCCGGCTGGTTGCAGCATCGTTGTCAGTTGGTGTTCCTGACGCGCGGTGGCGAAGGTGCAACAGTGTTCAGTCGCGCTCATGGGTCGTGGTCGGTACCCGCCTGCACGGTAAAAATCGCCGATACCGTGGGGGCTGGCGATACCTTTCAGGCGGCGTTGATTGCCTGGCTGACAGAGCAACAGCTGGACTCGGTTGAAGGATTGCGCGAGTTGAGCCGTGAGCAGATCGAGGCCATGGTGCGGTTTGCGGTTAAGGCGGCGGCGCTGACGTGTAGCAAGACCGGGCCGGATTTGCCTTATCGGCAGCAGTTGGATCTTCACTGAGGCCAAAGGCGTCATCGCGAGCAGGCTCGTTCCTACAAGGGTTCGGTGGGAGCGAGCCTGGCCGCGATGGAATTCTCCCGCCGAACGGTAGTGGCAAAGCGACAGGTGGCGTTCAGGTGGGTTAACCAATGCTTAATCGTGCAGTCCAACAATTACTGGACCGCACGCCCTCAGAGCCCTCTGACGCCCAGTGCGGCAGGTTCGACAATTTGTCGAGCTGACTTCCGTCTGCACTGGAGATTGCCCCCATGAACTCGCGCGTCTTGCTCGTTTCTACTGCCCTCGCCTGCGCCTCGTTTGCAGGTTTTGTACAGGCTAGCGACACTTCATCGACTCAAGCTGTGCCTTCCTATCACTACGGTATGCCGCTGCACGTAGGCAAAGTGCTCGCCCTGACCGAGCCCACGACCATGGATTGCGAGGTGATCACGGCTACGATGAAATACATCGATGAACAATCGGGCAAACCCGCAGAAGTCGCCTACAGGAAACTGTCGGACGCTTGCAGTTATCAAAACTGAAAAGATGGCCGGGCCTGGATGATTCCAGGCCCTACGCCTGTCGGTGACGCGATGACCGCGGGCTAAAGTGCTTTACCCACCACTTGGCGCTGTTCAACAGCGACGTGGTGAAGTGCAAGGTCGGTGCGCAATTCGGCAATCAGTTCATTGATTTCTCGACAGCCATTCAGACGCTGGGCATCTATGCCTGTCTTCAATAGATCAATCTGATCGGTTTCACCGTCTGCATACACTTTTACGGTCATCGAGAGATCAGGCGACAGTGTGCATTGACAACGTTTGGGCAAAAAACTGCTTTCGATGATGTTGCGAAGTTCCAAGGCAGAAAGAAACATGGCGACCCTCTCCTTTGTGAGACTGCCAAACAGCTATCGACGCTGGCTCATGTGAAATCCCGGTCAGCTTGAGAACAGCTACAGCATAAAACATGCCTCGACCGATGCCCGGCTGTTCATCGGTAAATCAAGGATTTATGTAACTGTTCATTTACAGCGGCCATGCATATTGCAAGATTCGCCTGCATTGACCCTGCAATTTGCACTCACACCGCGCATCTGTGCCATCGCGCATTAAACGGCCCACACGTTACGCCGGGACGACGCTGATCGCGGCGCGCTCGGCCACATGGCGCAGGCTGTCGAAGTTGATATTGGCCCCCGAGTCGATAGCCACCAGGGTTTGCCCCCGGACACCGGTGCGAGCCACATACGACTTAATCCCAGCCACGGCGAGTGCCCCTGAAGGCTCGGTGATCGAACGGGTGTCGTCGTAGATGTTCTTGATCGCGGCACACAACTCATCGTTGCTGACAGTCAGTACTTCATCCACACAAAACCGGCACACTTCAAAACCGTAAGCGCCGATCTGGGCCACCGCCACGCCGTCTGCAAATGTCCCGACATTGGGTAGCACCACGCGCTCATCGGCCTGCAAAGCGGCCTGCAAACAGGCGGAATGTTCCGACTCCACACCGATGATGCGCACCTCAGGCCTCAGGTATTTGACGTACGCAGCGATGCCAGCGATCAAGCCGCCACCGCCTACCGGTATAAAGATCGCGTCAAGCGAACCCTGGTGCTGGCGCAGGATTTCCATGGCAACGGTACCTTGCCCGGCGATCACGTCCGGATCGTCGAAGGGCGAAACAAACGTCTTGCCCGTTTGTTCGGCCAATTCGAGCGCATAGGCCAGGGCAAACGGAAAGCTCTCGCCATGCAACACTGCCTCGGCGCCACGACTGCGCACCCCCAGCACTTTCAATTCCGGCGTGCTAGCGGGCATGACAATCGTCGCGCTGATACCTAACTCCCGTGCTGCCAACGCCACACCCTGAGCATGATTGCCCGCAGAAGCGGTGATCACACCCTGCGCCTTTTGCTCATCGCTCAGTTGCACCAGTTTGTTGTAGGCGCCACGGATCTTGAAGGAAAAGGTCGGTTGCAAGTCCTCGCGTTTTAACAGAATGCGATTGGCCAAAGCTTCGGACAACGCCGGTGCCGCCTGCAACGGCGTGCGCACGGCCAGTTCATAGACCGGGGCTGCGAGGATTTTTTTGACGTAATGCTCAAGCAGGGTTTGCTGGGCGGGCGTATGGGTCATGATCGTCTCCTGACATTGATCAGAGCCCCGAGACAGAAAATGAAAACCCGCCTCTAGGGCGGGTTGGGTGCTGCAGTCGTGAGCTAGCCCGCCAAATGAGGAATGGCGGTAATAATGCTTGGCTGGCAACGCGATACAGTAAAAGTCATGACTGAAAATTAGCCGGGCGCGCGAGGCAAGTCAATGGCAAATTCAGGATTGCCACGCTAGGCTGGCGATCCTGCTTATCGTCCCAAGGAAGGACCCCATGAAGTCTGTCGCCCTGCCCCTGATCGCCCTGCTCGCCTTCGCCGGCTACACCGTTTCAGTCATGCTTCAAGCTGAACAGTCTTTGATTGATTTCGGCATCAGCCTGATGTCACGCCCGGATACCGCGCAAGTGGTCATCGATCTTTACCTGCTGGCGACGCTTGCCGGTATCTGGATGTACCAGGATGCGCGCAAGCGTGGGTGGTCGGCGTTGGCGGTGGTGCCTTATTTGTTGCTGACAGCGGTTTTTGTGTCGATTGGGCCGTTGCTGTATCTGGTGGTGCGGGGGCTTCAGGAGCGCAAACGCTCAGTTGAGGCGACGCAACGGATCTGATCCGCAAAGGGTGGGGTTTTTGAAATAGCTATCGCGAGCAGGCTCACTCCCACAGTGGTTCTACGGTGTAAAAAATCACTTCGCCAAACGCTTGAGCCCCACCACCATCGCCCCCGCTCCCAGCATCATCGCGCTCAAGAACAAGGGATACGAGATCCACCACGGTGTGCCGGCGGTCATCATGCTGAACTCGGACATGCCACCAATGCTGGCGATCAGGTTCAGCGGCAGGAACACCACATTGATCAGCGTCAGTTTGCGCAGCAGGTTATTCATGCTGTTGTTCATCAGGTTGCCCCGGGCGTCGATCAACCCGGAGAACACCGTCGAGTAAATTTCCGCCTGTTTGTAGCACTGGTTGTTTTCGATGATCAGGTCGTCGATCAGGCCTATGGCGTGGGCGCCGAAATGTTCCTTTTCCGCGTGATTGCGCAACCGGGTGAGCACCGCACCATTGCTATGGATCGCGTTGATGTAATAGATCAGGCTTTCGCTGAGGTTGAACATCTGGATCAGGTGCTGGTTCTGCATCGACGCATTGAATTTCTGTTGCAACTCCCGGGCGACCAACTTGATGACTTTGAGGTGACCCAGGTAGTGGTGGATGTTGTTGAACAGCAGCTCGAGCAATACGTCCAGGGGCGTATTCAGCGCCTGGCGTTTGCCCAGCCCGCCCAGCGGCGCGTCATCCGTGGCAATCACCAGAAGCCGGTCCGGACTGAACAGCAAGCCGCAGGACGACACCTCGAACGCCAGGCTACTGGCACCGGAGTAGTTTTCCGGGCGTTTCCAGATCAGGAACAAATTGTCGGGATGAAACTCGATGCGCGACACCTCGTCCGGGTCCAGCGCTGAAGCCAACGCGTGCTCATCGAGTTTGAAATGGCTGTGCAGCAAGTCGCGCTCAGCCGCGTCGGGATTGCTGAACAGCATGACTGCCGCGTCCAGCTGTTCAACGGCGTGCAACGCGCCGTGGGTCAACTCAAAGCTTTTGATCATCGTCCGCTCACCAGGCCTGGCCGCGACGTTTCAGTTCCAGGCGACGCACGAACTCTTCGAGCACCAGCGAATACAAATCGTCCTGCAAATAGGCATCTTCGATACCGGCGTCCATGTTCGGGTTGTCGTTGACCTCGATCACCACGACTTTGTCCCCGGATTGCTTAAGGTCGACGCCATAGAGACCATCGCCGATCAAGTTGGCCGTTTTCACTGCCAGTTCCACCACCGCTCGCGGCGCTTCGTGCACCGCCAGCGTGCGGCATTCACCATTGATGTCCTGGCCCTTGGCCTTGTGGTTGTAGATTTGCCAGTGGCCCTTGGACATGAAGTACTGGCAAGCAAAGATCGGCTTGCGATTGAGTACCCCGATGCGCCAGTCGTATTCGGTGTAGAAGAACTCCTGCGCGAGCAACAGCACTGAATGATCGAACAGCTCGGCGGTGGCTTCGAGTAACGCTTGCTGGTTTTCGACCTTGATCACACCGCGGGAGAAACAACCGTCGGGAATCTTCAGCACCAGCGGGAACCCCAGGCGTTCGCCTACCCGCTCGAAATCTTCCGGTCGTTCCTTATAAAGAATTTCGGTGGCGGGCATGCCCAATTGATGACTCTTGAGCAGATCGGTCAGGTACACCTTGTTGGTACAACGCAGAATCGACGTCGGGTCGTCCATCACCACCAGCCCTTCACTCTCGGCTTTCTTGGCGAAACGGTACGTGTGGTTGTCGACGCTGGTGGTCTCGCGGATCAACAAACCATCGTATTCGGCAATCCGCGAGTAGTCCTTGCGCTCGATCAGTTCGACATCGATGCCCAGCGTCCTGCCAACCCGGACGAAGTTGTCCAGCGCCTTGGCATTGGACGGCGGCAAGGCTTCTTGCGGATCGTGCAGGATGGCCAGGTCGTATCGGGCCAATCGGCGGGATCGCGGCATGCGCCAGATCTTGCGACTGAAGTTGTCGAGCGAATGGGCAAATTGATCTTCCTGATCTTCACGCAACTTATGCAGCGCACCTGACTTAATGCCTTCGATGTGCCACCCGTTAGTTCGACGAAACCCAACTAACAGAATCGGACAGGCAAACACTTCAAATAGCTGCCGCGCTAAATCCTGCAAGGGTTCTATATTGGTCTTGCCAAAATAAAGCGTCAGGATAAACCCTTCGGTATCGCTGTAAGCGTGATGGCTGAGGGCTTTTTCCAGCGTTTTATCCAAGTCGTCCAACGCCAGGCCATACAGGGATTTGCGCGTCAGTTCGCTGATGGTCCGCACTGACGGAATGACCTTGTGCCCACGGGCTTCAGCCAGCAGCGAGCAGTAATAGCCGTGCCCCAGGTACTTGTAGCTGCGGCACAGGTTGATGACCTGCACCCGCTTGCCCTGTTCGTTGTCGCGGGTTTGCTCCAGGTATTCCTGAGCCGTGACGATGTCCTCGCTGGGAAAGTAAGAGGCCCAGTCTTCCTTGCGCTCGACGATGATAATCAACTGACTGGAAGTTCTGCCTGCCTCATTTGAATCAGAGCCACTTAAATAAGTTGCAGAAGTTATTGCCGCCGGCAAAGTTTGCTCGGATACTTCGCGCCAATGACCTTGTACCGCTGACATAGAGTTTGATCCGTGGGTGAACAAGACCTCTCCTATTAAGCACGAAGTTTTACGGAAGTCCCGTTTCGTTACGCAACTTTTACGGCGGTCATATGAATACGTTTTTTCGTTTGGCGGTATTGGAAGATTTACCCGCGTTACTGCAACTGGAGGAGCAATGCTTCACCACCGATCGGCTCAACAGTCGCAGCTTTCAATGGATGATCAGCCGTGCGCACGGCGCTGTCTTTGTCGCCCAATGTGCAGGCCAATTGGTGGGGTACGCCATCGTGCTGTTCCATCGTGGGACTTCCATTGCACGCCTGTATTCGATTGCGATTGGTCCCCAGGCCCGAGGCCAAGGGTTGAGCACGCAACTGCTCGCGCGCATCGAAGCCTGCGCACTTGAGCACGATTGCATCTGGTTGCGGCTGGAAGCGCGTGTCGATAACCCGGTCGCCATTGGCTTGTACGAACGCAATGGCTACCGGCGTTTCGCAGTGATTCGAGACTTTTATCAAGACCGCACCGACGCGCTACGCCTGGAAAAGCACCTCGCTCAACCCCTGTAGCAGCTGGCGCAGCCTGCGTTCGGCTGCAAAGCAGTCGTAAAACAAGCGGCGCGGTGTGTCAGTCAGACCTCGGTTAGCGTATTGGGCGACTGCTTCGCAGCCGAACGCAGGCTGCGCCAGCTGCTACAGGGGTTTGAGGTGAGTTGTTATTTGAGGCCCACCTTGTACAAGCTGCCGTCCGCTTCGTCGGTCAGTACATACAAGTAGCCGTCAGGCCCCTGTCGCACGTCGCGGATGCGTTTGTTGAGTTCACCCAGCAAGCGCTCTTCGTGGACCACCTTATCGCCATCGAACTGCAAGCGGATCAGTTCCTGCGTCACCAGCGCGCCGATGAACACATTGTGCTGCCATGGCTTGAAGCGGTCGCTGTCGTAGAACGCCATGCCACTCAATCCCGGGGATTTTTCCCAGAAGTGTCGCGGATCGACGGTGCCTTCAGCGGTTTTGCCCTGGGCTTCCGGGATGGGCTGGCCGGAGTAGTTGATGCCATGGGTCGCCAGCGGCCATCCGTAGTTTTTGCCACGCTCGATGACGTTCAACTCGTCACCGCCGCGAGGGCCGTGTTCGTTTTCCCACAGGGTGCCGGTCCAGGGATTGAGCGCCGCCCCTTGCGGATTGCGCACGCCGTAGGACCAGATCTCGGGACGGACACCGGCCTGGCCGACAAAAGGGTTATCGTCCGGTATTTTGCCGTCAGGATAGATTCGTACGACCTTGCCCTGCAGTTTGTCGAGGTCTTGTGCGGTGGGCCGGTCGTTGTTTTCTCCCAAGGTGATGAACAGATAGCCGTCACGGTCGAACACCAGCCGCGAACCAAAATGGTCGCCAACGGAGAGCTTCGGCTCCTGACGGAAAACCACCGTAAAGTCCTTGAGGCTCGTCAGGTCATCGGACAGCCGCCCGCGCCCGACTGCCGTGCCGGCCTTGTCGCCCTGACCGCCACCCTCGGCGTAGGACAGATAGATCAGGCGGTCTTGCTTGAAGTCGGGTGACAACACCACATCGAGCAAACCGCCCTGCCCCTTGGCCCAGACCTTGGGCACGCCACTGATCGGTGCCGACAGCTTGCCCTGGGTGCTGACCAGCCGCAGGTTGCCGGGCCGTTCAGTCACCAGCATGCCCTGGCGGTCAGGCAGAAACGCCACGGACCACGGATGCTCCAGCCCCTTGGCAATCGTCGTGACTTCAAGGGTGCCTTGTACGCTTTTCATCGCCTGAGTGGACGCGGCCAAGGCAGGCAGCGTGGCCGTCAACAACGTACCGGCACAGACAGCGGTCAGAAGGGTTTTACGCAACATGCACGATTCCTTTTGTCATGAGAATGGTGGGCAGACCGCAGAGGTCTGCCGTTCAACGAGTCTGGCTGCCCGAGCTCCGGGCAGGTGGGTTGGGAATGAACTTGGGCGGACTGGCAGGTGCCGCCGGCGTCTGCGGGTAGCGATTGCCGATGCCACCGTTGTCGAGGGTCGGCGGACGCGGCACGGGCACAGTGTTCGGCCCGCGAATGGCCGGAGCGCTTGGCTGAGTGCCTTGCATGCTATTGGGGTTGGCCCGGCGAATCGGACTGTTGTATGGGTTGTTGTTGCCGCTGTTCGGCAGATTCTGCGCCACCAGCAATGGTGCATGGGGCGATGGGGCTTGCGCCTGGGCCAACGGGCCGAGAACGCCGCCCAAGGCCAGCAGGATGAAGCCAAGAATGCTTCTGTTCATGGGTTGCCTCTGGACGCTCGCGTGTAAGGACTTCGATAGCACGCTACGCCCCGGGTTCGGATTTGTTAATCAAAACCTCCACGGCAAGATGTAACACGAAGTTGATCCCCCGAGCGGCGCTCGCTACAGCTGACTGAAACTTTTACCCAAGGCCACCGGTCACCTGATCATCACTGGCGAGAAGACGACCATGGCACGGGCAATCTGGAAAGGCGCAATCAGTTTCGGGTTGGTCCACATACCTGTGGCACTGGTCTCGGCAACCTCATCCCAAGGGGTGGACTTCGACTGGCTCGACAGCCGCAGCATGGACCCGGTGGGTTACAAGCGCGTCAACAAGGTCACCGGCAAGGAAGTGACCAAAGAACATATCGTCAAAGGTGTCGCTTACGAAAAAGGTCGATATGTGGTGCTCAGCGAGGAAGAAATCCGCTCGGCGCACCCGCTGTCGACCCAGACCATCGATATTTTCGCCTTTGTCGACGGCGAGCAGATTCCGCTGCAAAACATCGATACCCCCTACTACCTGGCGCCGGACAAACGCGGCGGCAAGGTCTACGCATTACTGCGCGAAACCCTCACCAAAACCAAAAAGGTCGCCTTGGCGCGCGTGGTGCTGCATACCCGCCAGTACCTTGCGGCATTGATGCCTCTGGATTCTGCACTGGTCTTGGTGAAACTGCGCTGGCCGGCGGAAGTTCGCAGCCTGGATGAGCTGGCATTGGGGCCAGACGTCACCAAGGCCGAGCTGGCCAAAGGTGAACTGGACATGGCCAAGCGCCTGGTCGATGACATGAGCGCCGAGTGGACGCCGGAGGATTATCGCGACGGTTTCGAAGAGAAGATCATGGCGCTGGTGGACAAGAAGGCCCATGAAGGCAAGATCGAGGATGTGGAAACGGACACCGGGGAAGAGACCCGTAAGACTGCGGATGTGATTGATTTGACCGAATTGCTCAAACGCAGCCTTGGAGGTAAAAGCGCGGCCAAGGCGCCTGCGAAAACCAAGTCGGCGAGTAAACCGGCTGCGCGGAAAAAAGTCAGTAAGTGATGTCCCGGAGTACCGGCCTCATCGCGGGCAAACCCGCTCCCACAGTGGTTGTAGAGAGGCAAAAATCTCAATCACACCCTGGAACTCTGTGGGAGCGGGCAAGCCCGCGATGGCGTTGGCTTGGCAAACGAATGAATCACACCAGAACAAAAATCGCCAGCAACCCACCGAAGAACGCCCACTTCTGCAAGTAATAGAGCTTGCGATTACGCTTCTTCAGTTCCTTGGCACGCAAACGAATCTTGTAGATCTTGCCGAACAAACGGTTGATGCCACCCGTCTTGTCACCCGCCTCGTTCGGCGCGCCTGCAGCCGACATCACATTGCGGCTGAACCAGCCGTTGAACGCCGCCGCCCAGCGATACTTCATGGGGCGCTCGACGTCGCAGAACAGAATGATACGGTTCTGCTGCGTAGTGTTTTCAGCGTAATGAATGAAGGTCTCGTCGAACATCACCGCTTCACCATCACGCCAGTGGTAGTTCTCGCCGTCGACGTTGATGTAGCAGCCGGCGTCATTCGGCGTTTCCAGGCCCAGGTGATACCGGTAGGAACCGGCATACGGGTCGCGGTGACGAACCAGTTTGGAGCCCGGCGGCAGCTCGGCGAACATGGCGGCCTTGATCGAGCCGATGCTCTGCACCAGCTCGGTGGTGCGCGGGCACAGCTTCATCGCAGAGGGGTGACTGTCGCCGTACCACTTGAGGTAAAAACGCTTCCAGCCAGTCTTGAAGAACGAGTTGAAACCCACGTCGTCGTATTGGTTGGAGCGCTTGATCTCGCCAGCCCGCAACAGATTCTGGCCTTCGGCGCGAATTTCTTCCCAATGGGTCTGCAATGGGCTCAGGTCAGGAAAGTCCGCTGGATCGAGGTAAGGCTTGTTGGGGATTTTCGAGAACAGGTAAAGGAAGCAATTGATCGGCGCCAGAAACGTCGAGTGATCGCTTAATTGGCGACCCAACTTGTGGCGCACGCGACCACGCAAATGGACGTACGCGATGGATACAACGTAGACAGCGGCAATGATCAGTTTCACGGAAATCGTCACACGTCAGAAGTGAACAAACTGCGCCCCCTGCCAGCCATCGGCTCTCGGGTCTTGTGCAGCGTCTGATTACGAAACAACACGCCCGGTGGCCCTATTTCGAGCAGGGCTGTACGTCGGCCAGGGTGAGAGATGGCATTTTAGCCACACTTTGTAACCAATAGTTAACCTATAACAGTGAAAATATGTGCACAGATTCGGCCAAAGCGACGCTGCGACCTCATTGCCCTATCGTTTAGAGAGCCAGACCAGTACAATCGCCGCCAAACTTTACGCGCCACTTCGTTGATGACGGAAAAAACCCCGTGTCAGCGCACTTTGACTCGGGTCAAGCGCGGTCCAGCCGCCACCCTGGCTACTCTGAATGCTTCGCAGGAAAAACCTTTGATCTCTACAGCTAACATCACGATGCAGTTCGGCGCCAAGCCGCTATTCGAAAACGTTTCGGTCAAATTCAACGGTGGCAACCGTTACGGCTTGATCGGCGCCAACGGTTGCGGCAAGTCGACGTTCATGAAGATTCTCGGCAACGACCTCGAGCCGTCTGGCGGTCAGGTCATGCTGGAGCCGAACGTGCGTCTGGGTAAATTGCGCCAGGACCAGTTCGCCTACGAAGAATTCACCGTGATCGACACCGTGATCATGGGTCACGAAGAGCTGTGGAAGGTTAAAGCCGAGCGTGACCGTATCTACTCGCTGCCGGAAATGAGCGAAGACGACGGCATGGCCGTGGCCGAGCTGGAAACCGAATTCGCTGAAATGGACGGCTACACCGCCGAATCCCGTGCCGGTGAACTGCTGCTGGGTCTGGGCATTCCCCTGGAACAGCATTTCGGCCCGATGTCGGAAGTCGCTCCAGGCTGGAAACTGCGGGTATTGCTGGCTCAGGCATTGTTCTCCGATCCTGAAGTGCTGTTGCTCGACGAACCAACCAACCACCTGGACATCAACACCATTCGCTGGCTCGAAACGATCCTCAAGGCGCGTAACAGCACCATGATCATCATTTCCCACGACCGTCACTTCCTCAACAGCGTGTGCACCCACATGGCTGACCTGGACTACGGCGAGCTGCGTCTGTTCCCGGGCAACTACGACGAGTACATGACGGCGGCCACTCAGTCCCGCGAGCAACTGCTGTCGGACAACGCCAAGAAGAAAGCGCAGATCTCCGAGCTGCAAACCTTCGTCAGCCGCTTCTCGGCCAACGCCTCGAAAGCCAAGCAGGCGACTTCCCGCGCCAAGCAGATCGACAAGATCCAGTTGGCCGAGGTCAAGCCATCGAGCCGCGTGAGCCCGTTCATTCGCTTCGAGCAGACCAAAAAGCTGCACCGCCAGGCCGTGACCATCGAGCAGATGTCCAAAGGCTTCGACGGCAAGACCCTGTTCAAGAACTTCAGCTTCACCGTTGAAGCCGGCGAGCGCGTAGCGATCATCGGCCCGAACGGTATCGGCAAGACCACCCTGCTGCGTACCCTGATGGGCGAGCTGACTCCGGACGCCGGTTCCGTGAAATGGACCGAAAGCGCGGAGCTGGGCTACTACGCTCAGGACCACGCACATGACTTCGAAGATGACGTCAGCCTGTTCGACTGGATGGGCCAGTGGACTCAGGGCGAGCAGATCATTCGTGGCACCCTGGGCCGCATGCTGTTCTCCAACGACGAGATCCTCAAGTCGGTCAAGGTCATCTCCGGTGGTGAGCAAGGTCGCATGCTGTTCGGCAAGCTGATCCTGCAAAAGCCGAACGTACTGGTGATGGACGAACCGACCAACCACTTGGACATGGAATCCATCGAGTCGCTGAACCTGGCGTTGGAAAACTACCCGGGCACGCTGATCTTCGTCAGCCACGACCGTGAGTTCGTTTCGTCGCTGGCCACCCGCATCATCGAGCTGAGCCCGAACGGCGTGACCGACTTCAGCGGTACGTACGACGATTACCTGCGTAGCCAGGGTGTGGTGTTCTAAGAGCAGCGATGAGTTACAAGCTGCAAGCTACAAGTTGAAAGCCCTGTCCTGGTGACGGGGCTTTTTGTTTCAAAGATCAAAAGATCGCAGCCTTCGGCAACTCCTACAAGGTGTGTTGATAATTGATGCAGGAGTTGCCGAAGGCTGCGATCTTTTAATCGTTAGCCTGCTTTCTTTTATCGCAACGCCGCGCCATCATGCAGCACTCCCACCGCCGCCCGCGAACGAGCCCTCATGTCTGCGCAGCAACAGCCCACGCAAAGCTCCATGGCGATCACCCTGCAGATCGTCTCCATCGTTTTCTATACCTTCATTGCCTTCCTCTGCATCGGCCTGCCGATTGCGGTATTGCCGGGGTATGTGCATGAACAGCTTGGTTTCAGCGCCGTCGTCGCAGGCTTGACCATTGGCTCGCAGTACCTCGCCACGCTGCTCAGTCGGCCGATGGCCGGGCGCATGTCCGACAGCGTTGGCACCAAGCGCGCCATCGTTTACGGCTTGTCGGGGATTGTCCTCAGCGGCGGTCTGACCTTGTTATCGACCTTGCTGCAAAGCCTTCCTTTATTAAGCCTGCTGATCCTGATTGCCGGACGTTTGTTGTTGGGGGTCGCCCAGGGTTTGATCGGCGTCGGCACCATCAGTTGGTGCATGGGCCAGGTCGGCGCGGAGCACACGGCGCGTTCGATCTCGTGGAACGGCATCGCCTCCTACGGCGCCATTGCCATTGGTGCGCCGCTGGGCGTGGTGATGGTCGGCCAACTGGGCTTTGCCAGCCTGGGGATTGCGCTTAGCGCGTTGGCGTTGATGGCGCTGCTGTTGATCCGCAACAAACCGTCGGTGCCGGTGGTGCGCGGTGAGCGCTTGCCGTTCTGGGCCGTGTTCGGGCGCATTGCGCCGTTTGGGGCGAGCCTGAGCCTGGCCTCCATCGGGTATGGCACCCTGACGACGTTTATCACGTTGTACTACGTCAACCGCGGCTGGACCGGCGCGGCGTACTGCCTGACGGTGTTCGGTGTGTGCTTCATTCTGGCGCGGTTGCTGTTCATTTCCAGCATCAGCCGTTTTGGCGGCTTCACCTCGGCCATTGCCTGCATGACCATTGAAACCGTTGGCCTGGTGCTGCTCTGGCTCGCGCCGTCGACCGGTTATGCCTTGATCGGCGCCGGCCTGACTGGGTTTGGCCTGTCGCTGGTGTATCCGGCGTTGGGTGTCGAGGCAATCAAACAGGTGCCCAATTCCAGCCGTGGTGCGGGGCTGAGTGCATATGCAGTGTTTTTCGATCTGGCGCTGGCGATCGCCGGCCCGTTGATGGGCGCCATTGCGCTGAATTTGGGGTATTCGTGGATTTTCTTTTGCGCGGCACTGCTGTCGGTCAGTGCATTGGCGTTGACCTTGCTGCTTAAGCATCGGGCCTAGCAAAAGATCGCAGCCTTCGGCAGCTCCTACAGGGTCCGCATTTCAATGTAGGAGCTGCCGAAGGCTGCGATCTTTTATCTATTGATCCGCCGTCTGCATCCCTGCCCGCGTCGCCTTGCCCAGAGTACGCGAGAAGAAGCGCCCCGCTTCAGTCACCAGATTGCGATGAATGTCTTCCCGGTCGACGCCATCCGCATCGGTGCACAGGGCCGGCATGATCACGATTTGCTCGTCGTTGCACGGTGCCATGAACACGAAGTGCCCTGCCCCGGCCAGTAACTTGAAATCCGGTGCGACCGGCAGTTTGCGCGCCAGCGCAGCGGCGTTCTTGTCGAACGGCACCAGTTTGTCGCCATCGCCGCTGTACAGCAGCACCGGTACATGCACGTCGGCAAGGGTGTGACGGCCGAATTTCAGGCTGAGCGGCGCCATCAGTAACAGCGCGTGAACTCGAGGGTCAGCCACCGGTTGCAAATCATCACGATCGACGATCAGTTCGCCTTGGGTGTTACAAGCATCGCGGTCATCCGGACGTTCCTGGCAGTAACGACGCAGGCGATCCAGGTCCGGCGTCGCACCGGACAGTATCAACGCGGTCTCCCCACCCGCCGAATAACCGATCACACCAACCTGGTCAGCATTGACGAAAGGCGCGAGCATGCGGTCGCCCAACGTCGCGGTAATCGCTTCGGAAATCTGAATCGGCCGTCCGTAGAGATTGCTCAAGGTGCCGAGGCGACTGTGGTCCTTGGAGTTGTCACCCGGATGAATGACCGCCACGACCACAAAGCCCTTGCGTGCCAATGAAGTGGCCAGATCGTGCAAGGCCAGCGGGGTGCCGGTATTGCCGTGGGACAGCATCAGCATCGGGAAGCGGCCCATGGCGACTTTGGTGTCTTCGCCGGCTTCGACCGAATAGCCCTCAAGTTTGCTGGAATGTTCTTTTTCGCTGGAGGGATAGAACGCGATGGCGCGCATCGGTTGCAGATCCAGCGGGTCGAGAAAACTCATCTCGTGGTAACCGACGCTCCAGTGAGGATGCGGCGCGGGGGCGGCGTGCACTGAATTCAGGCTGCCTGACAGGCAAATCAGTAAAGCTGCACAAAGACGCATCATGGGATGCCCCACCTTGTTACCGGACCATAGACGTAAACCCTTGAGTGCATATCTTGGGCCACAATCTGAAACGACCAGAAACAAAAAACTCCGTACCTGGTACTTGCGTATCCAGAATACAGAGTTTTTTAGGGCTTTACCTGAACGGTGGCTGCTTTTACGAAAGCCTTACGCGGCGGCGAACAACTGCTCGCTGATTTGTGTGTGCGCGTCGCTCATGGCTTTGGTGCGCACTTCGTCACCGTAGGCCAGACCGTGGGCACGAACGAATTCGATATCGGTGATGCCGATGAAGCCGAACAGCACTTTCAAGTAGTCTTCGTGGGCGACACCGGTCGCCTGGCCAGCGTGCAAACCGCCGGAAGTCGAAACAATCACCACTTTCTTGCCACCGCACAGGCCTTCGGGGCCGGCTTCGGTGTAACGGAAGGTCTGACCGGCAACGGCGATGCGGTCGATCCAGGCCTTGAGTTGGGTCGGGATGGTGAAGTTGTACATCGGCGCGGCAATCACGACGGCGTCGGCGGCGAGGAATTCAGCCAGGGTCTGGGCGCTGAGTTCGGCTTCGTGCTGTTGCGCGGCGTCACGCAGTTCGGCGGTGGTGCCGGCGGCAACCAGTGTAGTCGCGGAGAAATGGCTGATGGCGTCGGCAGCCAGGTCGCGGTAAGTCACCACAGCAGACGGCTCGGCGGCTTGCCAGGCTTTAACCACTTCGCCACTCAGCTGACGGGAGGCCGAGTTGTCACCAAGAATGCTCGAATCGATGTGCAGCAGTTTCATTTGGGATCTCCAGGTGAGGATCGCCCGCAAGGGCGATCTGATGGAGACAATCCTACAGACGAAACCAATAGCTGATTAGCGTGCAACAATGCGATAGTTCGTCTCACTGGTAGAACAATCGAGATACGACCCATGCAAGACCTCAATGACCTTTATTACTTCGCCAAAGTCGTCGAGGCTGGCGGCTTCGCGGCGGCCGGGCGTTTACTGGGGATTCCCAAGTCGCGCCTGTCGCGGCGCATTGCCGAACTGGAAGAACGCCTCGGCGCCCGCTTGCTGCAACGCACCACCCGCCAACTCAAGCTGACGGCCGTGGGTGAACGTTACCTGCGGCACTGCCAGGCGATGTTGCTGGAAGCGGAAATGGCCGATGAAGCCGTGGCCAGCATGTCCAGCGAACCGCGCGGGCGCTTGCGTGTTTCTTCGCCGGTGGGCCTGGCGCATGAGATGTTGCCAGGGGTGATCAGCAGCTTTCTGGAGAAATTCCCCCAGGTGCAGCTGGAGGTGATGCTGGTCAACCGGCGCGTCGATCTGGTGACCGAGGGTGTCGACGTCGCTTTGCGCGTGCGCGAGCCCGGCGACGAAGACCCGCTGCTGGTCACCCGCCGCCTGCGGCAGGCACAAATGCTCGTGGTGGCCAGCCCGGACTTCATCAAAGGACATGACATCAGCCATCCCGATGACCTCAAAAGCTTGCCGGTGCTTGGCGCCCTCGAACCCGATCGGATGGTGCACATTCGCCTGGTGGACGGTGATGGCAAAAGTCATGAACTGTCCCTTGAGGCGCGGTTAGGCATAGATGACTTCATCGTGCGCAAGACTTGCGCCCTCGCCGGCCAAGGCTTTACCACGTTGCCGATGATGTACTGCGAACAAGAATTGGCAAACGGCTCGCTGGTGCAATTGCTGCCAGAGTGGTCGTTGCCGGGCGGTTGGCTGCAAGCGGTCTACCCTCATCGACGCGGTGTGATGCCGGCCGTACGCGCCTGGCTCGACCATCTGATTGAAACATTCAATGCTTGCGGGGATCGTTTGATATGAGAGCTGGACGCATGAGCGAAGAGGACGTCGCGGCATTTTGTCTTGCGCTGCCGGGTGCGCGGGAAGACTACAAATGGGGCGGTGTGCGGGTATTTTCGATTGCCGGGAACAAGATGTTCGCGCTGCAAAACCTGCGCGGTGCGTCCCTGGCGTTCAAGGTCGACAAGGATTTGTTTCTCGGTCATTGCGACCGCCCGGGGATTCATCCGGCGCCGTATCTGGCGCGCGCCCAATGGATCATCATGGCAACGCCCTACCCGCTGGGCGCCGATGAACTCAAAGGGCTGATACAACGCTCCCACCAACTGGTGGTCAGCAAATTGCCCAAGCGCACCCAGGTCGGATTACTGCTTTAAATGTTGCTGCTTTAAAACAGCGCGAACAGGTGTGCACCCAGGAACAAGTGGTCAATCCAGAATACCTGGTGCAGTAACACGATGAACCAGAACACCACTTGAAAGGATACCTTGCGCGTCTTGTGCCGGAACACTTGCTGAGCCAGTAAAGCGCCCGGCCAGCCACCGGCGAACTCCAACGCATGCAGCACGTTTTCCGGGGTTCGCCATTGATCGGCGCGCGCCTTGCGCTTGTCGCTCCAGTACAGCAAAAACGCCAGCACACTGACGATGCCGTAGGCCGCCAGGGGAATCGTCGATACCCCGTGAAGCCACATCGAGGTCGAACCGAACAGCGGCAGCGCGCACAGGATCGCAAAGACCAGCCATTTCAGCCGAAGGTAACGGGTCTCTCCGCCGGATGGGCGCCCGGGGTTTCTGCGCGCGCTGCCGTCACTCATGGCTTGGCCGCAGTCCAGTCGACCCAACCGAACTGCCAAGTGGCCAGAATCAACAGGCCGAAAGCAATCCGATACCAGGCAAACGCCGCATAACTGTGGCTGGCGATGAACTTGAGCAAGCCGCGTACGGCGATCATCGCGAAGATGAACGCGGTGACGAAACCGATCGCGAACACCGGGAAGTCGGCCGGTACGAACAGCTTGTGGTACTTGTAACCCGAGTAAACCGCAGCACCGACCATGGTCGGCATGGCCAGGAAGAACGAGAACTCGGTAGCGGTCTTGCGCGACAGGCCGAACAGCAGGCCGCCAATGATCGTCGAGCCGGAACGCGAGGTACCCGGAATCATCGCCAGGCATTGGGCGAAACCCACCTTCAGCGCGTCTTTCCAGGTGATGTCGTCGACCGTTTCGGCGTGCACTTCATGCTGGCGCTTTTCAGCCCACAACATGATCACCCCACCCACGACCAAGGCCGTGGCCACGGTAATCGGGTTGAACAGGTAGTGGTGAATCAGGTCGGCGAAAATCACCCCCAATACCACCGCCGGCAGGAAGGCAATCAGCAGGTTGGCAGTAAAACGTCGCGCACTCGGCTGAGTAGGCAACCCCACGACCACGTCGAAAATCTTGCGCCGAAACTCCCACACCACCGCCAGGATCGCCCCCAGCTGAATGATGATATTGAACGCCATGGCGCGCTCACCACCGAAGTCGAGCAAGTCCGCAACGATGATCTGGTGCCCGGTACTGGAAATGGGCAAAAACTCCGTCAGCCCTTCTATAACGCCAAGAATCAAAGCCTGAAAGGCAGTCCAAAGATCCATCAATCCCCCAAAAGGCTATGCGTTTGCGCATGCCCCGTCAGTATTTTCCAAGCGTTCACTGCGGTCAGCGTAGTTGAAGTCCGCGCGCGCAAAGCCCCCTCTGAACCCTGAAATTTGCGTGAAAAATCAATTTGGATTCAGGTTTCTGCGCGACGGGCCGAAATCCTATCAGACAAGTCTGAAAAGCGCTGCCGCGTTATCGGACCTGGCAGGATGCTGGCGATCATTCAATACAAAAACAAGAAACCGGAGCACCGCGTTATGAACAGCTTGCGCAGTATGTCGATCAGCCGGCGGTTGTGGCTCATCTTGATCGTGGCCGTCATGATGCTGTTGGCCTTGGGCGTCTTGATGCTCAAGCAGATTCACGATGACCTGTACGACGCCAAGGCCCAGAAAACCCAGCATGTGGTGCAGACCGCCAGCGGCATTCTGAGCTACTACCACGGCCTGGAAACGGCCGGCACACTGACCCGTGACGCCGCACAAAAACAAGCGCTGACCGCCGTGCGCGGGTTGCGTTATGACCAGAACGACTACTTCTGGATCAACGATCTGACGCCGGTGATGATCATGCACCCGGCCAACCCGAAACTCGACGGCCAGAACCTCTCCGCCATCCGCGACCCGGACGGCTTTGCGGTGTTCAACGAAATGGTTGCCGTGGCCAAGAGCCAAGGTGCCGGGATCATCAATTACCGTTGGCCAAAGCCGGGCGCCAGTGCACCGGTCGAGAAAACCTCCTACGTCAAATTGTTCGAGCCTTGGGGCTGGGTGCTCGGCTCGGGTGTTTACATCGATGACATGCAGGCCGAGTTTTACGGGCAAGTCTGGGAAGCCTCGTTCATCGGCCTGGCGATTGCCCTGATCATGGTTGCGCTGGTGGTGCTGATTGCCCGCAGCATCGTGCGCCCGCTTCAAGAAACCGTGAATGCGATGGCCAACATTGCCAGCGGTGAAAGCGACCTGACCCGCAGCCTCGACACCCACGGCCAGGATGAAGTCACGCAACTGGCGAGGCACTTCAATGCCTTCACCACCAAGCTGCGGCACGTCATTGCCGAACTGCAGGTGTCCGCCAGCGCCTTGGGTCAGTCGTCCAGCGAACTGGGCAACGATGCCACCCAGGCCCAGCAACGCAGCCAGCAGCAGTCGCAACAAATGGAACTGGTGGCCACGGCCATCAATGAAGTGACCTATGGCGTGCAGGATGTCGCCAAGAACGCCGAACACGCCGCCAGCGAAATGCGCGATGCCGAAGCCCAGGCTCAACAGGGCCAGATCAACATCGACGGCAGCCTGCAGCAGATCGATACGCTGTCCTCGACGATCGATCAGGCCGTGGAAGTGATTCGTACCCTGGCCGCCGAAAGCACGCAGATTGGTAGCGTCCTCGAAGTGATCCGCTCCATCGCCGAGCAGACCAACCTGCTGGCGCTGAACGCGGCCATCGAAGCGGCCCGCGCCGGCGAGCAAGGTCGCGGATTTGCCGTGGTGGCCGATGAGGTTCGCCTGCTGGCCCAGCGCACCCAGAAGTCCACGGCGGAAATCCAGTCGATGATCGAACGCCTGCAGAGTCATTCCGAAGCGGCGGTCAAGGTCATTGGCGACAGCAGCCGCGCTTCGCAACTGACGATTGAACAGGCCGGCCTCGCGGGGGCCAGCCTGAACGCTATCGGCCAGGCCCTGCGCAATCTCAACGGCCTGAATGCCTCGATTGCCAGTGCCACCTTACAGCAGGCGCACGTGGTCGAAGACATCAATCAGAACGTGACTCAAGCGGCCGGGTTGTCACATAGCACGGCGTTGGCGGCGGAGCAGTCGAGTGCGGCGAGTGTGCGGCTCAAGGGTTTGAGCGAGCAACTGAACGGGTTGTTGAAGCAGTTCAGGGTCTAATTTTCAATGGCGACTGCTGCGCAGCCGAACGCAGCCTCGCCGGGGCTCGACTGCTGCTACAAGGTTGACGTGAATCTGTAGCAGCTGGCGATGTCTGCGTTTGAGGACGCAGTCCTCGCCGTACTGCTGTTCTACTTGGCGGCGCCTGCCGTTACAATCCGCCTCCTCTTCCACTCTCTCCCAGGAAACTTCATGTCCGGGCTTGAACTGTTTGCCGCCACTCTCGGTGTCATTGCCGTCTGGTTGACGGTCAAGCAGAACCCTTGGTGCTGGCCGATCGGTCTGGTCATGGTGCTTATCTACAGCTGGATCTTTTTCGAAGTGAAGCTGTATTCGGACATGCTGCTGCAAGTGATCTACGCCGCGTTGCAGCTGTATGGCTGGTGGCAGTGGACACGTGGAGGCGATGCCAGCCATGGCCGCGAAGTCAGCCGACTGGGCATGGGCTCGGTGGCGCTCGGCTTGACCCTCGGCGCGATTGGCAGCTTGTTGCTGGGCGCCGCGATGGCGCACTGGACCGACGCCGCGCAACCCTGGCTCGACGCGGCACTCACCGGATTCAGTCTGGTGGCGCAAGTCTGGATGGCGCAAAAACGCGTGCAATGCTGGCCGCTCTGGATTGCCGTGGATGTGATTTTCGTCGGGCTATTTGTTTACAAGGACCTGTATTTGACGGCCGCCCTCTACGGCTTGTTTCTACTGCTGGCCGTACAAGGCTGGCGCGAATGGCGTGTGGCCCCGGCGTTGCGCACATGAAAGTGCTGGTGCTCACCGGCCCCGAATCCAGCGGTAAGAGCTGGTTGTCCGCCGAGTTACAAGCGCATTTCGGTGGAGTGCTGGTCGAAGAATACGTGCGCCGGTTCATCGAACTGAACCCGCGAGACACCTGTCTGGCGGATATCCCGGCCATCGCTCGCGGCCAGTTGCAGTGGGAAGATGAAGCCCGCGCTTTGCAACCGCCACTGCTGATCCTCGACACCCACTTGCTCAGCAACATCCTTTGGAGCCGCACACTGTTCGGCGACTGCCCCGACTGGATCGAGCAAGCGCTGCTCGCCAGGCAATATGACCTGCACTTGTTGTTGTCACCTGAGAATGTCGAGTGGACCGACGATGGTCAGCGTTGCCAGCCTGAACTCGTTGAGCGACAGGTGTTCTTCAACGACATCCGGACATGGCTGGAACAGCATGGGCAACCCGTACAAGTGCTATGCGGCGACTGGTCCGAGCGACGTGCTCAGGCATTGACTGCCGTCGCGATGATGCTCGGTCTCACCCCCTGATTCCGGGGGTATTTACCCAGCGTTTTCCCCTGTTTTGGGGCAAAAGTGTCCGTTCGTGAAACACCCACTTCCCCGCAAAAGGCCCGTTTCAGCACCCTCCCCCCTTTGCTGATCCGTTTGTTAAGACGTTGATACACCCTCCTGCAAACCACTGTGCTAGAGCATCGCAAGCGCTTTAGCCCGCTGCGGCCATCGTCTGTTGTCTCACGGTTGAAACAACGTGATTTGTCCCCGCCCGGACAAAAGTCACAAGTTCTTGAATCACAACAAAAATCCAAAACAGGCACAGCTTTCGCTCTCTCCTTCACAACGCTGACTAGGGCCAGCCCACAACAAGAAGGAATTGCATCGTGGGGACTTACAAGAAAGGCTTGACCTGCCTCCTGCTGATCGCAAGCGCTGCCAGTTCAGTGCTCAGCTTCACTGTCCAGGCCGAAGGCAATGGCGTCATTGTCCTTCAGCGTACCGTCCAGCCGGTGCACATTGGCCGCAACCAGGGCAAGGATCCAAACCCGATCACCGTCAATACCAACCCTTCCGCACGCATCACCGGCGAACTGAGTGACGGCGACTTCGCCAATGTCGCCAGCGGCACCGCGTTTCGCGGCAACAACAGCCAGTCGATGGGCGGCATGCAAGGTCTCAACGTCGTCACCAACCCCAACGGCATGCCTGGCATGAGCGCCGGCCATCAGGGCGGAAGCGGCAATGCGATTTCGGGAACCATCAACCGCGCCATGAGTTCCGGCCTCGCCCCACTGGGCAGACTGGCTGGAGGTCAATGACATGAATCGCAATCTCCTTCTCCTCGCACTGCTCGGCTGCGCCAGCGCCATGGCCGACTCCAGCGTGAAGTCTCTCAATAACGCAGACATTCAAGATTCCGGCACGCAATACAGAGGCAACTTCAACGTCAACCAAGCTGCCGGTGACCAACAGCAACAGACCAACGTTCGGGCAATCGCCATCGGCACAGAGGCCGGCGCGACCACCATCGTCAATCAACGACTCAATACCCCCGCCAATCCGTCGATGAACGCGACGGCCACCATCGGCGGCACCTCTTTCAGCAATGGCAACGGTGTACTGGGCGTCAACCAGAGCGCCGGGGCCAACAACCAGATGGCCAACGTCATGCGGATCAGCATCAGTGCTGCACCGCAGGCGATTGACGATAGCGTCCTTTCTCAACAGAACGTGGCGTTACTACCAAGCTCAGGAGCAACTGGCACCCCAACCGGCAGTCGCCAGGTCGTGACAAGCGACCAGGCCTTCACCGGCAGCCGAGGGGTGATTCAGGTGAACCAGAGTGCCGGGGTGGGGAACCGAATGGCTAACACCCTGAGCATCCGGGTCGCTGACTGACCCATACGCAGTGCGATTAGAAAGTACCAACACTTAACCAACTAATAAGCACGGAGAAACACCATGAAACCTACAATGGCCTTAAAACCACTGGTTTTCGCTCTCGCAGCAGTGATGGCAATCGCAGCACAAGCAGGCGGTCGTGATGATGATCACGGTCATGGCAATGGGCATGGCAATGGACATGGCAACAACAATGGTCCACGCGGCCCATCTCTTGAACAAATTCTGCAGATCACCGCCGGTGCCGGGGCCACCGTCATGGATCAACAAAGCAGCAGCGGCAACGCGGTACTGAACCAAGGCACCACTAACCGCGCCACTGTCGAAAACTCGGCAAATGGCTCCAACGGCAACGTGGGCCTCAACAACGCTGGTGGCGACGGCAACCAACAAGACAACGCCGCTGCACTGGCTACTGCTGACGAAAGCTTCATCTTCGGCACCGCAGTGGCTGCTTCCAGCGCGACTCAACTCAACGGTGGCAACACCGTCGCCAACTACTCGAGCACTGCCCGCGCAAGCCTCGACAACGTTGGTAATGGCGGTTCCGGCAACATGGGGGTCAACAACGCTGCCGGCAACTTCAACCAACAGAAAAACAACCTGGCCATCGCCGTATCGGGCGGCCGTGTAGCACAAGCGGCAGCTGCGGCTAACCAAAGCTCCACCGGCCTGACTGTTACCAACAATGCTGACCAGGCTTACTCGAAAGATACCCTCAGAGGCACCTTTAACGCTGCTGGGGTATTCGTAGCGGCAGGTCAGGCAACAACTGAAGGCAACGGCGGTGGTCACGGTGGCCCACGCAACAATGATCGTGGGGGCAACGGTGGCGGCCATGGCGGCGGTCACGGCGGCAACGGCGATACCACGTCTGATTTCGTAGCCGTGGGTGTATTCGGCCTGGCTGGCGTAACCACTCAACAAGTGATGACTCCAGACGGATGGAAAAACCCTGTCACCAATACTGCTAATGTAAGTAACGTCGGCAACAACTTCTCCGGTAACGCAGGGTTCAACAACGCTGCCGGTGTTGGCAACCAACAAAGCAACTCGCTGTCCATCGCTGCTGGCTGCAGAGCCTGCCTGTAATCGCGATAGTAATGAAAGCCCCGGCAACGGGGCTTTTCCACAGTCCCAAGGCGTATAGACCATGCGTAAGACTGCCCTCATAGCCCTCCTCTGCCTGTCTGGCCTTACCCAGGCCGCACAGATGTCAGTGGCCGCCCTGCCTGGCGGCACTCTCATCTACAAGCAAGTGCAGAGTCTGCGTGAGCGCAAGTTCAGCAACATAGTCCAACAAAAGACCGATTTCAGCTGCGGCGCTGCTGCACTGGCAACGATCTTGCGCCAAGCCTATTGGCTCGACGTCGATGAAGAGCACGTCATCAAAGGCATGCTGGTCAATGCAGACCAGGACCTTGTTCGTACCCAAGGTTTCTCAATGCTGGACATGAAGCGCTACATAGAAAGCATCGGCATGCGTGCCCGGGGCTACAAGATCCCAACGGAAAAGCTCGACGCAGTAACGATTCCGGTGGTGGTACTGATGGATATTCGCGGCTACAAGCATTTCGTGGTGATGCAGCGTGCAGACAAAGACTGGGTCTATATCGGCGACCCGGTACTCGGCCACAAACGCTACTCCCATGATGACTTTGTCAAAGGTTGGAACGGCATCGTCTTCGCTATCGTTGGTCCCGGCTACGAAAAAACCAATGCTCTACGCAGCCCACCGGAACCCCTGACAGCCAAGAACAAGCTGGATAACTTCAACCCTGTCAAAGATGCTGAATTGATGGATTTTGGCTTCATACAGAGCGACTTCTTTTAATCGCCAACAAGATGATATGGGGCAGGATGCTCCGGGAGCAGCACATGAAAACCTCATATTGGCTGGCCGCTGCCTGTCTGGTAGCGAGCACCTCAGGTTTTGCTAACGGATTCAAACCCATCGAGATAAAGGATCAGGAGCTGGCCGAGCTACGTGGTCGATACGTAATGCCCGGACGAATCATCAGCTTCGGCGTAGTCATGAACAGTACCTGGCGCAACGCCAGTGGCGATCTGATCGGGGCGTCGACCTCTATGCAGATACAGGCCGCAACGGTTAAACCCGAATTCTATGTTTCAACCTACAGCCATAGCGGTAACGGTGCTCCTGCTGAACAGGGTACCGGCAGCGTGGTGGGCGGTGCAGGCCTTGCCAGCACGCAGGGCATTAACCAGAGTGTGCGCGCCGCAGGCGATGGGAACAGCGCTTACAACAACATCGCCATTGACGTGAAAGAAGCCAGCCGTGCACCGGCGCTGGTACCGAATCAAGGCCAGGCGCTGATGGCAGGTCAAACCATTACAGGTAGCAGCGCCGCAGGCAGCATCGCGGTTTCGGCAACTAACGGTGGCGTGCAAATGGCCATTCAGGCCAATAACAATCAAGGTTCGGCCATACAGCAAGTCGCCCAGGGTGGCCTGCTGCAAAACACCCGATTGCTGGGCAACAGCAACATGGTCAGCAACCTGACTCAGCTCAACGTAGTACTCAATAATAATGGCCCGACCGTCGGTGCTTTGGACTGTAACTTGAATCAACTGACCGCCCTTCGCTCCCTTGGATATTGAACTACGCTGACTCTCGACCATGGGCATTACAAGGGACGGCTTAATTCATGTATCGATCAGTATCACTGCGTGCAGTCGTGTGTTTGAGCACTCTCTTCCCGGCAGTGATGGTGCAAGCAGCACCTGACGCGGATGTAGAGCTTCTGAAACAGGAACTTCTGGAGTTGAAGCAACGATACGAAGTACAACAAAAGGCCCTGGCGGTACTCGAACAACGGGTCCGCCAGGTAGAAGAACAACCGGCGTCCCCTCCTCCTAAACGCCTGGCCAAATCGCCGGCAGACATGAAAGGCAATTCGCAAGTCGCAGTCGGAACGGGAGCCGCCGCCGCATCCGGAGGTGCTGCCGGGGGCAGTGGCAGTTCCTACGGCCAGTCACTGGCAGACGATTCCCAACCGGCGCAAAGCGTTTCCAACCTGTATGACGAAGCCAGCGGATTCTTCGGCGGCGGCAAATTCAGTGTTGAAACCGGGCTGACCTACTCCCGGTATGACACCCGCCAGCTGATCCTTAACGGATTCCTCGCACTGGACTCGATCTTCCTGGGCAACATCAACCTTGACCGGATCAAGTCAGATACCTGGACGCTTGACCTCACTGGTCGCTACAACTTCAACAACCGCTGGCAGTTCGACCTGAACGTGCCGGTGGTTTATCGCGAATCAACGTATCAGTCCGGCGGCGGTAATGGCGGTTCGGCCGGCGTGACCACCGAAGAAACCGTGACCCGTGATCCGGAGATCGGCGACGTCAACTTCGGTATTGCATACAAGTTCCTCGACGAGTCGGTCAACACGCCCGATGCCGTGGTGACCTTGCGCGTCAAGGCGCCTACCGGCAAGGACCCGTTTGGCATCAAGTTGCGCCAGGTGGACGCCAACTCCAACCTGTTCGTACCTGATTCGCTGCCAACCGGCAACGGCGTCTGGTCGATCACGCCAGGTATCTCGCTGGTCAAGACCTTCGACCCGGCCGTGCTCTTCGGTAGCCTGTCCTACACCCACAACTTTGAAGAGTCATTCGACGACATCAGTTCCACGGTCGGCCAGGAAAACCCTGGCAAAGTGGACATCGGCGACAGCTTCCAGCTCGGTGCCGGTATTGCGTTCGCCCTGAACGAAAAGATGAGTATGTCGTTCTCGGTATCTGATGTGGTGCAACGCAAGAGCAAGATCAAACAGGATGGCGGAGATTGGGAGTCGGTCACTTCCAGCGATGCCAACGCCGGCTACTTCAACATCGGCATGACCATCGCGGCCACCGACAACCTGACCATCGTACCCAACCTGTCCATCGGCATGACGGACGATGCCCCGGACTTCCAGTTCAGCCTGAAATTCCCGTACTACTTCTGATCCACAAAAAAGCCGGGCTGCGATTTCGATCGCAGCCCGGCTTTTGCTGTGTCGTCTAAACGCTAAAAAAGATCGCAGCCTTCGGCAGCTCCTACGTCGGTGCAGTTGCCGAAAGCTGCGATCTTTTTGGTGCTGGTGCCTAGCGGATTTGATGTTTGTGCAGTAACCGATAGAACGTTGGCCGCGACACACCCAGTACCCGTGCGGCGACACTCAGGTTGTCGCTATGGCGATTCAACACATCGCACAGCGCCTGGCGTTCGGCCCGCGTTTTGTAATCTTCGAGCGTGCCCATGGGTGCGGCAATCGCTTGCTGGCTGATCAAGCCCAAATCCCGTGCTTCGATTTGCCGTCCCTCGGCCAACACCAACCCGCGCCGAACCCGGTTGGCTAACTCACGCACGTTGCCCGGCCAATCATGCTTGCCCATGGCGATCAACGCATCTTCACTGAAGCTGCGCGGACGTCGCCCGGTTTCATGGCTGTAGAAGTGAGAAAAGTGGTTGGCCAGCATCGACAGATCGCCATGCCGATCACGCAGGGGTGCCGTGACAACTTGCAGCACGTTCAGTCGGTAATACAGGTCTTCACGAAAGCGCTTCTTCTCGATGGCGGCTTCAAGATCTACGTGGGTGGCCGCCAGCACCCGCACGTCGACCGGAATGGGCTGACTGCCGCCCACCCGCTCGATGTGTTTTTCCTGGAGGAAGCGCAACAAGTTGGCCTGCAGTTCCAAGGGCAAGTCCCCGATTTCATCGAGGAACAGCGTCCCGCCGTTGGCGGCTTCAATGCGCCCGACCTTGCGTTGGTGAGCACCGGTGAAGGCACCCTTTTCGTGGCCGAACAGTTCGGACTGGATCAAATGTTCGGGAATTGCGCCGCAATTGATCGCCACAAACGGTTTGCTGTGGCGCTGGGATTGTCGGTGCAGCGTACGTGCGACCAACTCTTTGCCGGTCCCGCTTTCGCCACGGATCAACACCGGCGACTCGGTGGGCGCCAGTTTGCTCAGCAGTTTGCGAAGTTCACGTATGGGTTTGCTGTCGCCGAGCAACTCGTGCTCAGGTTGATCAATATGGACTGTGCCCTGCCCGCGCAGGCGCGCCATGCCGAACGCGCGTCCCAGCGTGACCTGGACCCGCGACACGTCGAACGGCAAGGTATGGAAATCGAAAAACCACTCGCAGACAAAATCGCCGACGTTCTGCAATCGTAGAACTTCCTGGTTAAGCACGGCGATCCACTCAGTGCCACTGCGGCTGATCAGTTCTTTAACCGCCTCCGGGCGCTCAAGGTGAAAGGGCTGTAAGCGCAATAGCCCTACATCACAGGTTCGGTCGATGGCGTTTTCCAACGAACAGCTGTCAACATCCCAACCCACAGAGCGTAAACCCGGCAAAAGACGATGGCAGTCGTCGCAGGGATCCACTACTAATAAACGTCGTAAAGCAGGCGCTTCGCTCATGACTGTTCCTTGGCGCCAAATTTAAGAAATTTTATTAAAAACAGTCATTTGGCGGACCTGGCTGTAACATTAGCAAGAATTTGACGTGGCCTTGTACCGTTTGACTATAGGGATGTTGCGTAATTAGTTATAAGCAGTTGCATGGTTAGTTACCTAACGAACTCCAATCTTTCATTCAGCTTTCAAAAGGCGTCGCTACATTGACCTAACGAAAGAAAGTTGAAATTTCTTTTGTTTGTGTGTGACCTGAACCCCGGTTGCGGACATCAGTACAAGTAACCTGCCGAATGGTAAGCCCAACCATCGGCACATCACTTGATTGGGCATACTGAGAGAACATTCTATGAACGCCCCGCTCCGTATCAACGAAGCTCTTTTGATTGCCGACCGCGCATTTCAACCTTTCAAGTGCGTGGCTTGGGCGCCACAGGATGGCAACGGTGAACTCAGCCTGACCGTTATCGACCGTACCAATGCCAGTATAGGCCGCAAGCAGATTCCCAGCAGCGCCTACACAGACCCTGCACAACTCGAACGTTTGCTTGAACAGGCCCGTGCAGAGTTGAGCGAAGAAGGTTACACGCTGCAATCCTGGTCGATGCCACACTAATCGTTTTGCGGATTACTCCCTGAGTAATCCGCACCCTCTTCCGATGTCGTTACTTGCCGGGCCGAGTACGGCTTTCGACACATTTTATTCGAACTTACGCGCGGCTGAATTCTTTGCTGGCTTGCCATTGGTTCGAAAAGACACTGTTGTGGCGCACAACGACCCTCCGCTTGTTAGTTCTGTCAGTTGTGCATTCAATCATTCAGGGATTGAATGTTCTCCTTACAAAGGTCGCCACCCAAACCCGGATAAGGACGACTCGCAAGGAGATGCGTGCATGTCAACCCAGTCCGTTTTAGTCTTCCCGACCCCCTTCTATAAAGCGGGCCATCTCGATACGCGGTTTGCCACCCACGGCAAAGCCCAGGTGTATTTCGCCGACAGCCTTTCAAGCATGTCCAATAGTGTCGCCATCGATTCCGAAGGCCGCTTGTTGGTGGCGGCGAAAGTCGGCATCAAGGGTGGCAGTCGCTTTGGCCTGGCGCGCTTACTGGCGGATGGCTCTGCGGACTTGAGTTTCGGCAAACACGGTAGCGTCATCGGCCAGTTTGAACCTGGCTTCGATGCCATGGCCGGCAAGGTTCAGGTGCTGCCGGACGGCCGACTATTGGTCGCTGGCCTGCATTACGAGAATGCCCACCGCTCGCTCCCGGCCTTGGCGATGTTCGACTCCCAAGGTCGTCCCGTTCGGGAATTTGGCGACAACGGCCGCTGCGTCGTTCGCCTCCCCGGTAATCTGTCCCATGGCGTACGCGATGCCTGGCTGCCACCAGGTGTCCCCGGCGCCGAGGCCTGCGATATCAATGTTCAGGACGATGGGCGGATCCTGCTGATAGCCAATCACCATTTCGAGTTGGCGGACCATGCGGGCATGCTCATACGCCTGGATTGCGATGGCTCGCTGGACAAATCCTTCAATGGCCGGGGTTTCGTGATCGTCAGGCATTTGCTGATGAACACCTGGCTCAGCACGTTGAAGTTGCAGCGTGATGGGCGGATTTTGGTGGGTGGTTCAATCAACTTTCCTGAGGAAGGATTGCTGGCCCGCTACCTCCCCGACGGCGGTCTCGATGAAAGTTTTGCCGTGGACGGGTTCATGAGTTTCAAGGCGCAGGGCCGTGGCGCCCAAATCAGCCAGATCGTCCAGCATCATGACGGCGATATTCAATGTTTTGGCAGCAGCCGCGACCCGATGCATTGCCTGGCTCTGAAGGTGCACAGCAATGGCCGGCCGGACATCCATTGCAACGGTGGAATGGCGCAACTACTGAAGATCTGGCGTGGCGGCTCGCAATGGACTGCCGCGCACGTACAAGACGATGGCCACGTGCTGACCGCCGGGGCCACGATTGGGGGAATCGAAGCGGACTTTATCGTGGGCCGATACCAGGCTGATGGACAGCTCGATCAACGCTTTGGCGGACACAACGGATGGGTTCGCACACGCTTGGGCCGCAGTCTGGACACAGCCACTTCAATCGTCGTGCAGGACGATGGCAACATCGTGGTCGGCGGCTACTCATTGGATGGCAACTATCGGGCAGTTGTCGCGCGCTATTTGGCGTAGTCCATTGGTACTTGTCCTACACTTGATCTTCTTCTCCGCTTACGGCAACTTGCGCGCTTCTTTATACAAGGAGTAGCCGATGTCCGGTTCCATGGCCCAGGCGTTCGCGCATAACTTTCTCGGCAACTCACCTCGCTGGTACAAGGCTTGTATTGTCGGTTTCCTGATCCTCAATGCCTTGGTGTTGTGGACTGCAGGCCCCGTGGCAGCGGGCTGGCTGCTGGTACTGGAATTCATCTTCACCCTCGCCATGGCGCTCAAGTGTTATCCGTTGATGCCGGGCGGCCTGTTGTTAGTCGAAGCGCTACTGCTGAAAATGACCACGCCCCAGGCGCTGTATGACGAACTGCTGCACAACTTTCCGGTGATCCTGCTGCTGATGTTCATGGTGGCCGGCATCTACTTCATGAAAGATCTGCTGCTGTTTCTGTTTTCGCGCTTGCTGCTCGGGGTTCGATCCAAGGCCATGCTGGCGTTGATGTTCTGTTTCCTGTCCGCATTCCTGTCGGCATTTCTCGATGCGTTGACGGTTACCGCAGTCATCATCAGCGCCGCCGTGGGCTTCTACTCGGTGTATCACCGCGTTGCGTCGGGCACCGACCCACGTCAGGACAGCGAGTACAGCGATGACCAGCAAATGCCGACACTGCATCACGGCGACCTGGAACAGTTCCGCGCTTTCCTGCGCAGCCTGCTGATGCACGGCGCGGTGGGTACGGCACTCGGCGGCGTTTGCACGCTGGTGGGTGAGCCGCAAAACCTGCTGATCGGCCATGAGATGGGCTGGCACTTTTCCGAGTTCTTTTTGAAGGTTGCCCCGGTGTCGTTACCGGTGCTGGTGGCGGGCCTGGTGACCTGTGTGCTGCTGGAGAAGCTGCGCTGGTTCGGTTACGGCACACTGCTTCCGGACAACGTACGCACAGTGCTGGCCAATTACGCCGATGAAGACAATGCCGAACGTACCTCGCGCCAACGTGCTGCGCTCATCGTGCAGGGCGTGGCGGCGCTGATTCTGATCACCGCGCTGGCATTCCATATTGCCGAAGTGGGTTTGATCGGCCTGATGGTGATTGTGCTGATCACTGCATTTACCGGGATTACCGACGAGCATCGGCTCGGCACTGCGTTCAAGGACGCCATGCCCTTCACCGCACTCTTGGTGGTGTTCTTCGCCGTGGTGGCGGTGATTCACGATCAGCAGCTGTTCACCCCGCTGATCCAATGGGTCCTGGCCCTGCCGGCCGATCAACAACCGGGCATGCTGTTTATCGCCAATGGTCTGTTGTCTGCCATCAGTGACAACGTGTTTGTCGCGACCATTTACATCACCGAAGTGAAGCAGGCGTTCGTTTCCGGACACATGAGCCGCGAGCATTTCGAAACCCTGGCCATCGCGATCAACACCGGCACCAACCTGCCGAGCGTGGCGACTCCCAATGGTCAGGCCGCGTTCCTGTTCCTGCTGACGTCGGCGATTGCGCCGCTGATTCGCCTGTCTTATGGGCGGATGGTGTGGATGGCGTTGCCGTACACCGTGGTGATGGGTGTATTGGGTTGGTATGCAGTGAGTTACTGGCTTTAAACATCCGTAACCTGTAGGAGCTGCCGCAGGCTGCGATCTCTTGATTTTAAAAAAGTCGAAAGATCGCAGCCTGCGGCAGCTCCTACCTGGTTTCGTGTTTGTGGATGTAACGCTCAATGGCCTGGGCTGCACCGTCCTCGGTATTAGGCCCGGTTACCACATCCGCCTGGCGCTTCACCGCCTCTTCCGCCTGCCCCATGGCAATCGACAATCCCGCGACGTTGAACATCGCTGGGTCGTTGCCGCCATCACCTATCGCGGCCGTCTGCTCCAGCGCTACACCGAGAAACTCGGCGAGGGTCGCCAGTGCCGCGCCCTTGTTGGCTTGCATCGCAGTGACGTCGAGAAATACCGGTTGAGAACGCGAAACCTGAGCCTGGCCCTCGACCATGGGCAGCAACCGGGCTTCCAACTCGATCAACAACTCATGGTTGTTACTGGTGGCGACGATCTTGTCGATGCGCGAGAGATAAGGTTCGAAGCTCTCGACCGCCACCGGCGGATACCCCAGCCCGTGCTGTTCGCGCGGCACCATGGGACCGTTCGGATCCTTGAGCAACCAGTCGCCACCACTGAACACCCACACCTCGATGCCAGGCTGATCGGCAAACAGCGTCAAAGCCGTCAGCGCAGCCGTGGCGGGCAAATAGTGGGCGACCAGCAGGCTGCCATCCGGATTGACGATGGTGCCGCCATTGAACGCCGCCGTGGGCAAGTCAACGCCCAAGGCCTCGATGGTTTGCAACATGGCTTTGGGTGGGCGCCCGGTGGCCAGGCTGAACAGCACGCCCGCCTCGCGCAGCGAACGGACGGCGTCGATGGTGCGCTGGCTCAGCGTGTGATCGGGCAGCAACAGCGTGCCGTCCATGTCACTGAGCAAAAAACGCACGGTATTTTGCGTCGGGTCGCTCATCCCAGACCGTGCCAGACGCGACCATCGCGAGTCAGCAGTTCTTCGGCGGCCTGTGGGCCGTCCTCACCGGCGGCGTAACCCTGCACCGTGGAATCCTGCTGCCAGGCATCCAGGAACGGTTGCACGGCACGCCAGCCGTTCTCGATGTTGTCGGCACGCTGGAACAGTGTCTGATCGCCGGTCAGGCAATCGTAGATGAGGGTTTCGTAGCCGGTGGACGGCTGCATTTCGAAGAAATCCTTGTAGGCGAAACCCAGTTCGATGTTGTCCATCTTCAAGGCCTGGCCGGGACGCTTGGCCAGCAGATCGAACCACATACCTTCGTTGGGCTGGATCTGGATCCGCAGGTACGTTGGCGCCAGCTCATCGACTTCGGTGTCCCGGAACTGCGCATACGGCGCCGGTTTAAAACAGATGACGATCTCGGTGTCGCGCACGCTCATGCGCTTGCCGGTGCGCAGGTAGAACGGCACGCCAACCCAGCGCCAATTGTCGATCATCACCTTGAGGGCGACATAGGTTTCGGTATTGCTGTCGGGCGCAACCCTTTCCTCTTCGCGATAAGCCGGTAGCGGCTTTCCATCGACTTCGCCGGCGGTGTATTGGCCGCGGACGGAGTTTGCCCGGGCCTCCTCAACTGACCACGGACGGATCGCGCCGACCACCTTGGCTTTCTCGCCCCGGACCGCATCGGCGCCGAACGCCGCCGGTGGTTCCATGGCGACCATCGCCAGCAACTGGAACAAGTGGTTGGGCACCATGTCCCGCAAAGCGCCGGTGTGTTCATAGAAACTGCCACGGGTTTCGACGCCGACGGTTTCGGCGGCGGTGATCTGCACGTGGTCGATGTAATGATTGTTCCAGAACGCTTCGAACAGGCTGTTGGAAAACCGGCTGACGAGAATGTTCTGAACGGTCTCTTTGCCCAGGTAATGATCGATGCGGTAGATCTGCTTTTCGGTCATCACTTTGAGCAGGCAAGCGTTCAGGGCTTCGGCGGTTTGCAGGTCGGAACCGAACGGTTTTTCGATGACCACCCTTCTGAACGCTTCGGGGCTTTCTTCCAACAGGCCGGAAGCACCCAGACGGCGAACGACTTCACTGAAGAAACGTGGCGCGGTGGCCAGGTAGAACACCGCATTTCCTGTGCCGCTGTCGGCGATTTTCGCCGCCAGCGCTTGATAAGTGCTGTCGTCCAGGAAGTCGCCCTGGACGTAGCTGATGTCTTTGGCGAGTTTGGCCCAGACTTGCGGATCAAGGGATTTATCGTCCTTGCCGACTTTGCTGGCCGCCTCGTTGCGTATGAAGTCCTCGAGCTTGCTCGCGAAGCCTTCATCGCTGATGGCGTTGTGGTCAACGCCGATGATCCGCAGTCCATCCCCGAGTAAACCGTCACGCTTGAGGTTATACAGCGCCGGCATCAGCAGACGCTTGACCAGATCACCATGTGCGCCAAACAGAAACAGCGTGGTCGGTGGTGCGGGTTCAGCCTTGGATTTCCTGCGGATCGCATGGGTCATTTTTTCGGTGTCTCCACGTGGCCGCCGAAGCCGAAGCGCTGGGCCGAAAGGACCTTGTCGCCAAATGAACCCTGGCCGCGCGAACGATAGCGAGAGAACAGCGAGTTCGACAGCACCGGCACCGGCACTGCTTGCTCCATGGCGGCTTCGATGGTCCATTGACCTTCGCCGCTATCGGCTACCGAGCCGGAGAAACCGTCGAGTTTCGGATCGCTGGCCAGCGCGTCGGCGGTCAGGTCGAGCAACCAGGACGACACCACGCTGCCACGACGCCAGACTTCGGCGATGTCGGCGACGTTCAGGTCGAAACGCTGATCTTGCGGCAGGTTCTCGCTGTTTTTGGTCTTGAGGATGTCGAAGCCCTCGGCGAAGGCCTGCATCATTCCGTACTCGATGCCGTTGTGGATCATCTTGACGAAATGCCCGGCGCCCGCAGGACCTGCGTGGATGTAACCGCGCTCGGCACGGTCGTCATCGGACTTGCGGTCTTTGGTGCGCGGAATATCGCCCATGCCCGGTGCCAGGCTGGCGAACAGCGGATCGAGGCGCTTAACGGTCGCGGCATCACCGCCGATCATCATGCAGTAACCGCGCTCCAGGCCCCAGACGCCGCCGGAAGTACCGACGTCGATGTAGTGCAGGCCCTTCTCGGCGAGGGTTTTCGCGCGGCGGATGTCGTCCTTATAGAAGGTGTTGCCGCCGTCGATGATGGTATCGCCGGCTTCGAGCAAGGTGCTCAGGGTGTCGATGGTGTCTTCGGTCGGTGCGCCTGCCGGCAGCATGACCCATACCGCGCGCGGCTTGGCCAGGCCAGCGACCAGCGCCGGCAGATCGGCTACGCCGGTGGCACCCTCTGCGGCCAGGGTTTCGACGAAAGCGGTATTGCGGTCGTACACAACGGTGGAATGTCCGTTGAGCATCAGGCGCCGCGAAATATTACCGCCCATGCGGCCCAGTCCAATAATCCCGAGTTGCATGTGCTGATGCTCCCTACTACAAATAAAAGTGTGTCAAAGGTTATAGCCCAACGCGACTCATTCGGGTTAGTCCAGCGAGGAGGCGTGAAGTTTCCGGGCATTGTGCCCGATCCTGATTGATAACGTCGGGAATCGTGTCGAAGACACACCGACCATGAAAAATAAAAAAGTTCCCTTCACGGGCAAAAGAAATCAAAATTGGCGCCGATAGTAGATCTGCCGCTGATTTCAGGCGGCTCTACAGTTGAGACACGCCATTTGCGAGGTGAGCAATGGGCACAGTACACACCGCACTGCCAGTACAAACCCTTTACGTCACAATTCGTCGCGATGAATTGCACCAGTTGAAGGACGAAAATGAGCAACTGAAGCAGCAGTTGGCGCAATTGCGCTTACTGACCCAGGGCCAACAGCCGTTACCCGTAACGCAACGCGCACCTCTGGCCTGATCCCTCCCTTGAATCGGAAGCAGCATCGCCCTGCTTCCGATACGCCGTAGCCCTTTGCCACTCCTGGCAACTCACAAAGTTTTCACATCCGCTTGTTGATACTTCGGTTCATTGTGGCCGCTCGGTATGCGCGTGCCCCCGTTCGTCGGCGACTGTTCAGTGGCTCGGCGGTGGAAGTGAATTGTGGATGGAGCGGTGAATGTCTTGGTTTAAACGCAGCGAAAAGTCTGCGAAAGGTTTCGATTGGGCAGGGTTTCTCTGGCTGTTCCTGTTCTTCTGGTATTTTTCCGGCATCACCCAACTGCTGATCCAGCTGACCGGCACCTCCGGCTTCTCTGGTTTCCGTCAGGCGTTCGTGATGAGCGCCATCTGGCTTGCGCCGATGCTGCTGTTCCCTAAACAGACCCGCGTCATGGCCGCCGTCATCGGCGTGGTGCTATGGGCTTGCTCCATGGCCAGCCTCGGTTACTTCTTCATCTATCAGCAGGAATTTTCGCAGAGCGTCATTTTCATCATGTTCGAATCGAACGTGAATGAAGCTGGCGAATACATGACGCAGTATTTTGCCTGGTGGATGGTCCCGGCCTTCCTGGCTCATACCGCATTCGCTTATTTCCTGTGGATGCGCCTGCGCCCGGTGTACCTGCCTCGCGGCAAAGCATTTGTGGCGGCCACAGCAATCCTCGTGGCGGTCATCGGTTACCCGTTGGTCAAGCAGACCCTGCGCACCGGCAGCTTCGCCAGCGGTTTCGAAAAATTCGAAAGCCGCATCGAGCCGGCCGTGCCTTGGCAGATGGCCGTGGCGTATCACCGCTACCTGGACACCCTGGCCGGCATGCAAGAGATGCTCAACAGCGCCAGCACGATCCCGCCGCTGCACAACCTCAAGGATTCGACGGCCAACCAGCCATCGACACTGGTGCTGGTGATCGGCGAATCCACCAACCGCCAGCGCATGAGCCTCTACGGCTACCCGCGCGAAACCACGCCGGAACTGGACAAGCTGAAAGATCAACTGGCGGTATTCGATAACGTCATCACCCCACGCCCGTACACCATCGAGGCGTTGCAGCAGGTACTGACCTTCGCTGACGAAGACAATCCTGACCTGTACCTGACCACACCGTCGCTGGTCAGCATGATGAAGCAAGCCGGTTACAAGACCTTCTGGATCACCAACCAGCAGACCATGACCAAGCGCAACACCATGCTCACGACGTTCTCCCAGCAGGCTGATGAGCAGGTGTACCTGAACAACAACCGTAACCAGAACGCTGCCCAGTACGATGGCGACGTGATCGAGCCGTTCAACAAGGCCCTGGCCGATACGGCGCCGCGCAAACTGATCGTGGTGCATCTGCTCGGCACGCACATGAGTTACCAGTACCGCTACCCTTCGACGTTCGACAAGTTCAAGGACCGCAACGGTGTTCCGGCCGGTGTGCGTGACGATCAGCTACCGACGTACAACAGCTACGACAACGCGGTGCTGTACAACGACTTCGTGGTATCAAGCCTGATCAAGGACTACGCCAAGACCGACCCGAACGGCTTTTTGCTGTACCTCTCCGATCACGGTGAAGACGTCTTCGACTCCCCGGGCCACAGCACCCTTGGCCGCAACGAGAGCAAACCGACGGCACCGATGTACACCATTCCGTTCATGGCCTGGGCCTCGCCGAAATGGCGTGAAACCCATGACTGGAGTTTCGCCGGTGACTTGGGCCGCCCGTACAGCAGTTCGCACCTGATCCACACCTGGGCGGATCTGGCAGGCCTGAGCTTCGATGAACTGGATCACAGCAAAAGCCTGGTCAGCGACAGCTTCAAGCCTAGGCCATTGATGATCGGCAACCCGTACGAACGCCAGCAGCGGCCGCTGATTGATTTCAGCCTGATCAAGCCGAAGGCAGCAGTCGCGGAAGTCGTCCAGAAATAAACCTGTAAATCCTGTAGGAGCGAGCCTGCTCGCGATAGCGTCTGATCAGTCAATATCCACACCGACTGTGCCGACGTCATCGCGAGCAGGCTCGCTCCTACAGTGGTTTTTGGCTGCCTGAAATATCTGAAGATCCCTGAGCCTGAACTGCAAACTCCAGGGGTTATTAATTCCCATTTAACGGAATCGGCGGATAATGAGCGCTCGACTTTGATTCATTGACTCATGGACGACAGGCATCCGACATCTGTAAGTGGGAGGCACACCATGAAACGCACAACATTGATTCTCGCCGCAGTCATGACTTTAGGCTCCGCCAGCGCCTTCGCCGAAGGCGGTGCTGAACGCATGAGGTACTACTTCGAAACGCTGCGCTACAACCAGCAATTGGCGCTGGGCAACATCACGCAAACCCAGGCCAAGGAACTGCGGGTCCCGGACGACCAGACCGCACAAATGACCGAGACCTACAGACCGAAATGATTGTTACACCTCTGACTGCTTGCTCTTCAGTCAGAGAAAACCTGTTGGGCGTCCTCATGGACGCCCTTTTTTTCGCCCGTCTTAAAGCGGCTTGATCCAGAACATCATGCGCCCGTGGGCCGGATCGAACTCGCCCGGGGCAAAGCCGAACTTACCGTAGGACGCCTGCGCCACGGCGTTGCCTTCCAGGACTTCCAGGGTGATTTTGCAGCAGCCACGCTGGCGGGCGATCTCTTCGACTTTTTGCAACATCCGCTGGCTCAGGCCCAACCCGCGAAACTTCGGCACCACCGCCACATCGTGGACGTTGACCAATGGCCGGCAAGCAAAGGTCGAAAAGCCTTCAAAGCAATTGATCAGTCCCGCCGGCTCACCACCGACAAACGCCAAAACGCTGAACGCATGGGCTCGCTTGGCCAACTCACCGGGCAGATGTTCCAGCACGCTGGCGGACAAGGCATGGCCGCCGCCCATCGGGTCCTGGGCGTAACTGTTCAGTACCAACCCGATGGCCTCGGCATGCACCGGGTTGGTGTAGCTGGCTTGCAGTACAAGTATTTCTGCGGAATCCATTTCCATCCTCAATCGTAAAAGGCCCCGGAACGTTGTTCGTCCTGGCAGACCGGGGGTGACAATATCGTGGCCAGCAGAAAATCGAAAGATCGCAGCCGTCGGCAGCGCCTGGATTGCGCCCGTAGGAGCTGCCGAAGGCTGCGATCTTTTGATCCTAATGCCCCCAAATCAACGCTTCAGTCCAGCCCAGCTCAACAAAATCCTCGGCCCGCAAGTGCGATTCACCCGCGCAAAAAAACTCGTCCAGTTGCGGCGGCTTGACCGGTGTGCCACTGAGCATCGCGTGAACCTGCCCACGATGATGAATCTGGTGTTCGAACAAATGGGAAAGCAGGCGCAAACGGCTGTCGTGCTGCGGCGTATCGCGGGCGATGGTGACGACTTTGCCCAGGTCGGCATCGCGCAGCTGTTCGCAATAGGCGATCAGGCGCCGGTCGACATGGGCCTGTTCCCGCTTGAGGTCGGATGCAGAGATGAACGGCTCGTTCTCACTGAAGAACACGAAGCAATCGGGATGTGGTTCATCGCCGCGCAATTCGCGCTCCAGCGCATCCACGTAAAACCAATCGCAGGTCAGGATATGGTTGAGGGTGGCGCGGATACTGGGAAAAAAACTGACCCTGGGGGCTGCCAGATCTTCCGGGATCAACTGAATCCAGGCCTTGGCCAATCGGTGATTGGCCCAGGCGTTCTGGTAAGCCATGGTCAGTAAATGGTGTGACAGAGGTTGATTCATGGTCATTCCTCCTGGCCTTCAAACCTCGGCGAAACGCTCCAGCTGCATTTCCTGCAGGCGACTGAGGGTGCGGCGGAACGGGAATTCGAGATAGCCCTCGGTGTACAACGCGTCCATCGGCACCTGTGCTTCGAGGTACAACGGCACCTTGCGGTCGTAGCACTCGTCCACCAGTGCGATAAACCGCCGGACACCATCATCATGCACCGACAACTGCGGCAGCTCGCGGTCACCGGCCTCTACGCGCACGGCGGCGTCTTCAGTGCCCCGGGCGATTCGGCCGGCGCGTTTTTGTGCGCTGAGGTTGGGCACCTCGCTCAACAGAATAGCGCTGTAGGTGTCACACAAGGCCATGAAATCCATGGCGGCAAATGGTTGCTCGCAGAGATCGGCGTAACGGCACCAAAGCACCGATTGACTGGCCTGCACCACCGCCAGCGGTCGATAACCGACCTTGATCGGTGCACTGGAAACCGCTTGCCCAACGGTCAGGACCTTGAACACATCCACCAACGCACTCGGCTGCCCCGGTTCGGCCACCCAGTAACGTTGCAATCCCTGGCCGGGATGCAGGCGATGGTCTTCGCCACCGTCCACTGCAATCACCTGCATGTGCTGCTTGATCGCAGCGATGGCAGGCATGAACCGGTCACGATTGAAACCATCGGCGTACAGCATGTCCGGCGGCAGATTGGAAGTGCAGACCACCACCACGCCCTGCTCGAACATCACCTGGAACAAACGCCCGAGAATGATCGCGTCACCGATGTCATTGACGAACAATTCATCGAAGCACAGCACCCGCACTTCTTCGCTCAACTCGCGGGCCAATGCCTTCAAAGGGTCAGCGGTGCCGGTCAGTTGAAAGGAGCGTTGATGCACCCAGCCCATGAAATGGTGAAAGTGCTGACGCCGGGCCGGCACCCGCAAGTGCTGGTAAAACTGGTCCATCAACCAGGTTTTACCGCGCCCGACCGGCCCCCACAGGTAAACCCCCATGACCGGTTTACGCCCTTCATGCAGCGCCTCATGGCACTTCTGCAACGCCCAGACGGCATGTTCCTGGGCTTCGTCCTGGACGAAGCCCTTCTGTTCGATGGCCTGCTGCCAGGCGCTGAGGGGAGAGTCGACATTCATGCGCGGCAGTATACGTCCCTGTAGCAATTGGCGAAGCCTGTGTTCGATCGCGAAGCGGTCGCCATTGCGATAATTGCTGATGGACCAAGCGCTCCGGTTAACGACCACTTCGTGGCCGAACGCAGCCTACGGCAGCTGCTACATGGCTACAGTGAAATGTCCAACCGGGCGATCTTGCCCTGTTCGTTCAGGCGAAACATATAGCGCAGTTCCAAAGGGCTGCCCGGGAATGTGCCGGAGATCAGGCCGTTGACCAACACCTTGCCGGTGCGCTGCTGCACCCCCAGCACTTCGACCCGGGGCTGGTAGCGCTCGGCAGTGTCCTGCATCCATTGAGCGATGGCCTGGGTGCCGATCCGGTGCTGGCCCTCATCGAACACGTTGGCATCTTCAGCGAAAAAACTGCCGACACGCGAAGTGTCGCGGGTATTCGCGGCGGCAATATAGGCGGCGATGGCCGGCGCCAGTGCAGAGGCTGAATGGGACATGGTACGGCTCCTTGCAGGTTGATTCTGGAGCCATGCTAGAACAGTGCTGTGTCAATTCTTGTCAGGAGTGAAACGCCCGGCATCGTCCAGTTGCATCTGCTTGCGCCAGGTACGCAACAGGTCGCTGCGGCGCCCCGGATAACGCTCGCCCTGCTCGCTCGCCTGCAAGATCCGGTCGGTGCGAAAGGTGCGATAGGCGCTGCGCAATTCACACCAGGCCACGATGATTCGCACCTCGTTGAGAAACCCCAACGCCAGCGGCCAGATCAACCGTTGGGTAGGCACCTGGTTAACATCGGCATAATCAATGTGCAGCTTGGCCTGATTGCGAGTAGCTTGGCGGAACACATTCAACGGCACCGCATTCGGCGCAAAGCCATAACCCGGCGGCCCCGGCATGACCGTCGGGTTGTGCAAGGCTTCCAGCGCTTCCGGCGCCAGCACCGCGGCAATCTTGGCCAGTGCATCGGCCGCGGCCTTGCTCAGGACCTCATCGCCGCGCTGATCGACATAGCGCAAACCCAGCACGATGGCCTCGGTCTCATCAGCGTTGAGCATCAGCGGCGGCAAAAACAAACCGCTGCGCAGCACGTAGCCGATCCCTGCTTCGCCATAGATCGGCGCGCCCAATGCAGTGAGCTCTGCGATGTCGCGGTACAGCGTGCGCTCGGAGATTTCCAGTTCGCCGGCCAGCGTCGCGGCCGTCACCGGACGGCTTTTGCCACGCAGCACTTGCAGCAACGTCAATAAACGAGTGGTTCGCGACACGATGGCCAGACCTTCCAGGAAAGTCGTGGGAGCTTAGCAGACACCCCTGTCAGAAACTGGCAGGAGCAAACACACCGTTAGTCGAGAGTTGAGGGCATCAGGAAAAAGCCAGTTGACGTTTAAAATTATCCGCATCATATTTAATAGATGTTTTGAATAATTTAAATCCTAGTGACGTTTTCTACTGGAGTCTCCCATGCATTACAAGGTCTTTGGCCGTAAAACCGGCTTGCGTGTTTCCGAGCTGGCATTGGGTGCCGGTAACTTCGGCACCGGTTGGGGCCACGGCGCCGAACGCGACGAGGCCAAAGCCATTTTTGACGGTTACCTGGAAGCCGGCGGCAATTTCATCGACACCGCCAACGGCTATCAGGCCGGCCAGTCGGAAGCCATGCTCAGTGAGTTTATTGCCGCCGAGCGCGATCGCTTGGTCATCGCCAGCAAATACACCTTGGGCACCACACCGTCAGCGGGCATTTCCCACACGGGCAACAACCGCAAGAACATGGTTCGCGCCGTGGAAGAAAGCTTGAAGCGCCTGAAAACCGATCACCTCGATCTGTTCTGGGCGCACATGAGCGATGGCGTGACGCCGATGGAAGAAATCCTGCGCGGCTTCGACGACCTGGTACGCGCCGGCAAGATCCACTATGCGGGACTGTCGAACTTCCCGGCGTGGCGCATCGCGCGCGCCGATCTGTTGGCCGAGGTGCGCGGGTTTTCGCCGATTGCCGCGATCCAGGTTGAGTACAGCCTGGCCGAACGCACCGCCGAACGCGAACAACTGCCGATGGCCGAAGCCCTGGGCCTGGCCGCAACCCTGTGGTCGCCACTGGGCGGTGGCTTCCTCACCGGCAAGTACCGCGCCAGCGAAGGCGACAACCGCGCCTCCAAACTGGGAATGCTGGTTCACGCCGAGAAAACCGCCCGTGAAACCGCCCTGCTCGACACCCTGCTGGCCGTCGCGGCGGAATTGGCGAGCAGCCCGACTCACGTAGCGATTGCCTGGTTGCGGGAGAAGGCCAAGCGGTCGACCACAGCGCTGATTCCGATCCTCGGCTCGCGCACCCGCGAACAACTGGATGCGACATTGGGCGCGTTGAATGTGCAGTTGAGTGCCGAACAGTTGGCACGGCTGGATGGCATCAGCGATGTGGCCAAAGGTGTGCCGCATGAAAGCATCAGCGGCTCGTTTTCGCGGTTCAGCGGTGGCGAAACCCTGGACCTGCCCATTATCCCGGTAGCCTGAAAAAGCATCGCGGGCAAGCCCGCTCCCACAGGATTTGCGCTAAACCTGTGGGAGCGGGCTTGCCCGCGATGGCGTCATTAGATTCACAACAAATTCAGTGTTACTGGTCGACCTTATGTTTGGCCGCATACAGGCACAGCATCTCCATCGCCAGCGTCGCCGCGGCCAATGAAGTGATGTCTGCGCTGTCATAGGCCGGCGCCCACACCGGCGTTCCGGTACCCGGTGCAAAGGCCGGGTCCAGTGGTGCCGGGAGATGCGCAGAGGGCGGCCGCCTTCGACAGCTCCTACACCGATATCCTGTAGGAGCTGCCGAAGGCGGCGATCTTTTGATCTGTTCTTTTTGCCGTGGCCGGACCGTTCTGGCATCCTGCGCCTCCATTTTCTGACCCGGCCCCGCCTCCCGGCACGCATACCCCATGACCTCCCCTGAAAAAAACCTGCGCCACAACGACCTGATCTACGGCCTCAACGACCGCCCTCACCTGACGGCTACCGTGTTCGCTGCCCTGCAACACGTGCTGGCGAGTTTCGTCGGCATCATCACGCCGACACTGATCATGGGCAGCGCCCTGGGCCTGCAAAGCGAAATTCCTTACCTGATCAGCATGGCGCTGTTCGTTTCCGGCCTGGGCACGTTCGTTCAGGCGCGGCGCTTCGGGCCGGTTGGCTCTGGCTTGTTGTGCCTGCAAGGCACCAGTTTCTCGTTCATCAGCGTGATCCTCAGTGCCGGGTTCATGGTCAAGGCCCGCGGTGGCGGCACCGATGAAATCCTTTCGACGATCTTTGGCGTGTGCTTCTTCGCCGCGTTCATCGAAGTGGTGTTGAGCCAGTTCATCGGCAAACTGCGCATGCTGATCACCCCGGTGGTGACCGGCACCATCATCACCCTCATGGGCCTGTCGCTGATCAAGGTCGCGATGACCGACATTGCTGGCGGTTTCGGTGCGCCTGACCTCGGCGCCGCCAGCCATCTGGGCCTGGCCGCATTGGTGCTTGGCACAATCGTGGTGCTGAACCGCGTCGACGTGCCATTCCTGCGCCTGGGAGCGATCGTGATCGGCTTGACCCTCGGCTATGTCGTCGCCTGGTGGATGGGCCACGTCGACTTCGCCAGCCTGCCCGCCGTGCCGCTGATGAGCGTGCCGGTGCCGTTCAAGTACGGCTTCTCTTTTGATTGGGTGGCGTTCGTGCCAGTGGCGGTGATTTTCCTCGTGTCGCCACTGGAAGCGGCTGGTGACCTGACCGCCAATTCGATGATTTCCCGGCAACCCGTCAAAGGCCCGGTGTATATCCGCCGGATCAAATCCGGATTGCTCGCCGACGGCCTCAACTCGGCGATGGCGGCGGTGTTCAACAGCATGCCGATGGTGACCTTCGCCCAGAACAACGGGGTGATTCAGCTGACCGGCGTGGCCAGTCGTTACGTGGCATTTTTCATTGCCGGTTTGTTGGTGGTGCTGGGGCTGTTCCCGATGATCGGCGCGGTGCTGCAACTGATGCCGAAACCGGTGCTCGGTGGTGCCGAACTGGTGATGTTCGGCACAGTCGCCGTGGCCGGGATCAAGATCCTCGCCGAAGCCGGCCTGCATCGGCGCAACATGCTGATCGTGGCGATTTCCATCGGCATGGGCCTGGGCGTCGCCGCTGTACCGGAAGTCTTGCGTGAGCTGCCCAAGGCGCTGCACAACATTTTCGAATCGCCGATCACCGTCGGTGCGTTGTGCGCCATCGTGCTGAACCTCTTCCTGCCGGAAGAATTCATCGAGCTGGAAGAAGACGACTTCGATCCTGAAGCGTCGATTTTGCAGGTCATGGAAAATCCGCAGGTGACGGAACCCGTCGCACCGCTCAATCGCTGAAGCCACCGTGCTACATTCGCTGCGACTCGGTTTGGCACAAGGTTGAGCGCGTTGAACAAGAAGACCGGCATCCGGGCCGCACAGGCCCAACAGACCCGCACGCGGATTCTCGAAGCCGCGGTGAAAGTGTTCACCCGCGACGGTTACTCCGGCGGGCGGGTCGAGAGTATTTCCCGTGAGGCCGATTCCAACGACCGCATGCTTTATTACTACTTCGGCAGTAAAGAGCAGCTGTTTATCTGCGTGCTGGAACACACCTACGAGCAGTTCAACAAAGCCGAAAGCCGCCTAAAACTGGACCTGACGCAACCGCTGGTGGCGCTACAGGATCTGGTGGCTTTCGTCTGGAACTACTACGTCGCGCACCCGGAGTTCGTCGCCATCCTCAGCAACGAAAACCTGCATAACGGCAAGCATGCACAGCAGTCCAGCGAGTTGCGCCGGCTGTCCGGTGAAGCGGTCGGTGTCCTGCGGCCGATCATCGAAGCCGGTCAGGCCCAGGGTTTGTTTCGCCAGGACCTGGACATCAAGCACGTGTACTTGATGATTGCCTCGCTGTGCTACTTCTATAACTCCAACCGCCATACCCTCAGCTCGTTTCTCGGTGAGGATCTGGCGGGTAAATCGCAGCAGCAGGATTGGTTGGGGTTTATCAAGGACCTGGTCGTGCGGGGCGTTATGCAACTGCCAGGTTGAGTCCCCGCGATACGTTCAATGGCTCCCCGGATTGGCCCGCAGGTGCGCCACTTTCTGTTCCAGCCCTTGCCACTGCGGTGCCGATGATGCAAACCGGCTGCGCAGATACGCTGCCAGTTCCGCTACCTGGGTGTTGGTCAGACTGTCCTTGAAACCGGGCATGTAGCCCAGGTCTTTGGTGGCCGGGGCATTGATGCCCTGCAAAATGATCTTGATCAGGTTGTCCGGTTGATCGCTGTGCACATTGGTGTTGCTGGCCAGCGACGGGCTTACGCCAAACAGCTTCGGACCGAGACCATCGGCGTGACAGGCCTTGCAGGAACCTTCGAACACGCGCTGGCCGTTGCTCAATGACAACGTCGAGGCAGGTTGCGCGGCGGGTTCAACCATTGGCGAATCAGCCTGCGCTTCGTTGAGTGAAGCGAGGTACACCGCCATCGCCCGAATGTCCGTTTTCGGCAATTTTGCCAACTCACTGACCACCGGGCCCATCGGGCCTGTCGCCACGCCATGGGCGTCGGAATAACCGGTGCTGAGGTAGTCGAACAGTTGGTTTTCGGTCCAGGGCGTCGGCGCTTTCGACAACCCGTTGAGCGCCGGCGCTTCCCAGCCATCGACCATGCCACCCGCCAGAAACGCGGCACCGCCCTTCTCGGCCCCCAGCACGTTGCGCGGCGAATGGCAGGCCGCGCAATGGCCGAGCCCGTTGACCAGATAGGCGCCGCGATTCCATTGCTCGCTACGCTGTGGCTGCGCGCTGATCTCGCCGCGTCGCAAAAACAAGGCATTCCAGCCGGCCATCAACGGCCTCAGATTGAACGGGAAGCGCATGTCGTTGGCCTTCGGTTCCTGGCTGACCGGCGCCTGCGACATGAGGTAGGCATACAGCGCCTGCATGTCCGCATCATTGATGTTGCGAAACGCCGTGTACGGAAACGCCGGGTACAAGTTGCGCCCATCCCTGCCGATGCCATCGCGCATCGCCCGCTCGAAGGCCGGGTACGACCAACTGCCAATACCGGTTTTCACGTCGGGGGTGATGTTGCTGCTGTACAACGTGCCGAACGGTGTCTCCATCGCCAACCCACCGGCATTGGTCGCACCACCGGGCGCGGTGTGGCAGACCGCACAATCACCAACGGCCGCCAGCAACCGCCCGCGTTCAAGAGTGGCCGCCGACCAGGTGCCGGCACTCGGCGGAGCAATCGGCGCGATCTCCGAGTGAAACGGCCACGCCGTGGCGGCCATACCGAGCACCGCGCCGAAGGCGGCAAACAGTGAGCCGAACAACCACTTCGAACGCTTGGCCGGGGATTTCGGCGGATCAGCCTCGGTGCCGGCGTTGAGTGCCGCCAGTACCCGCTCCGGGGTGATCGGCAGTTCACGAAAGCGTATCCCGGTGGCGTCGTAGATCGCATTGGCAATCGCCGCCGCACTCGGCACCGACGCGGATTCACCGGCGCCCATGGGCGGCTGGTCCTGACGCGGCATCATCATCACGTCGATCTGCGGCACCTCGGGAAAGGTCAGGATCGGATAACCGCCCCACTCCTTGCTCGCCACCGTGGACTCCTCAAAGGTCACCCGTTCCTTGAGCACCCGGCTAGTGGACTGAATGACGTTACCGTGGATCTGATGCTGCACGCCCGCAGGGTTGATCATCATCCCCGAGTCATGCCCGATCACCACACGCGTTACGGAGACATCGCCGGTCTGGCGATCCACCGCCACATCCGCTACCCACGCCGCCCACGCGGCACCGAAGCCGGGGAACTTGCTGTGGATGTAGCGCGCGTAAGCGAAGCCGCGACCGCGCAAAAACTGATCTTCGTTCGCCGTTTGCATCGGCGCCGTGCGCGGGCTCCAGGCAGCGCGCTCGGCGGTGGACTTGACCAGGTCAATGGCGCGCTCGTCACGCAAATAGCGCAACCGGTACTCAACCGGGTCGACGCCGGCGGCAAAGGCCAATTCATCGATGTAGGACTCGTGGGCAAAGGTATTGGGCAACGCTGACACACCGCGCATCCACGAGGCGCGCACCAGCGGCGCCATGTCGTTGATGGTCACGCGCATGTGTTCGATGTCATAGGGCGGGATCGAGGTGCGATCGCCCATCTCGAACATCGCGGCAACCGGCTCCACCCGCCCGGTCAGCAGCAGGGCTAGGGTCGGCGCGCCATTGGAGGGATAGCTGGTCTGAAAATCATAAGCGGCGATACTGCCATCGGCGTTCAAACCACCGTCGACGTCCATCAGTTGCGCGGTGCCTTTGGGCTCCCAGGCGTGCTCTTGTTCGCGGGTCAGCTGCACACGCACCGGTTTGCCCACCGCCCGAGACAACAACAAGGCATCGGCGCAGACATCGTCAGCGCAGTTGCGTCCGTAGCAACCGGAGGCCTCCATGCGAATGATCTCGATCGATTCCTCGGCGCACTCCAGCAACCAGGCCAGATCGGCACGCAACAAATGCGGATTCTGCGTGCCGGACCACACCCGCGAGCCCGAAGGTTGGTAATCCGCCACGCCGCAGGAAGGACCGATCGAGCCGTGCATCTGATAAGGCCATAAATAGCTGCGCGACAGACGCTGGCTGGCACCGGCCAACGCTTCATCCACATTGCCTTGATCCAGCACCACTCGCTGCACCCGAGGATTGTCGCGGATCGCCTGCTCGACATTGCTCATGTCCGGCAATGCCTGATTCCAGGCTTTCCAGCTGACCCGAAGCTCCTTCGCAGCCTTGATGGCTTGCTCTTCGCGCAACGCCACCACACCGACGAAGTCACGGATCACCACCACCGCGACAATCCCCGGAATATGGGCGATGGACGCTTCGTCGACCGCCAGCAGGCTGTTGCCGACAAAGTCACCGCAATCGAGTCCGGCGTAAGGCGGGCGAACCACTCGGCCGTGGAGCATGTCCGGTACACGCATGTCATGGACGTAAGTCAGCTCGCCGGTTGCCTTGGCCGGAATATCCACCCGCGCGGCGCCCTTGCCCACCAATCGATAGTCGCTGGCGTCTTTGAGCGGCGCGTCGCCGGAGATTCGCAGCTCCCAGTGCTCGCAGCGCACCAGATCGGCGTAGGTGGTGGTGCGCCCGTCGGTGGCCGTTATCACCCCGGCCTCGACCTTTAGACTCGCCGCCTCGACCGCCCAGCGCTCTGCCGCGCGCGCCAGCAAAAAGTGCCGTGCTTGCGCTGCCGCTTTGCGCAACGGGATCGCCGAAATCTGCAGGGTGGCGCTGGCGATGGTCGCGCCCTGATTCGGCACGCGTTCGGTGTCGCCCAGTACCATGGACACTTGATCAATGCGCAGGTCCAGTTCTTCGGCAACGATCTGCGCCAATGAGGTGCGGATGCCGGTGCCGAGGTCGACATGGCCGTTGAAGGCATACACCCCACCGTCGTCGCTGACGGCAATGAAAATCGCCAGTTCCTTGGGCTTGATCGTCGGTGTACCGCCCTTGGCCACCGGACCCGAAGGCGGCAGCACATCGTCGACGATCAGCAGAACGCCGGTCTTGGCCAGCAGTTGGTCGCGGGTTGGGATTGCGTCGGTCATGTTCATCGATCCACGTTCAAGGCGTTTGACGGGCGGCACGCAGCACCGCGCGAAGGATTTCGATATGGGTGCCGCAACGGCAGAGGTTGGCCGAAAGTTCGTTGCGGATCTGGGTTTCGCTGGGGTTGGGGATGCGGTCGAGCAAGGCCTTGGCGGTCATGATCATGCCGTTGAGGCAGTAGCCGCATTGCGCTGCCTGCTCGTCGATGAAGGCTTGTTGCACCGGATGCGGTTCAGCCCGAGTGCCAAGACCTTCGAGGGTGATGATCTGCCGGTCGACCGCCCCCGCCAGCGGGAATACGCACGAGCGTGCGGCAACGCCATCGATGATCACCGTGCAGGCGCCACACTCGCCCAGGCCGCAGCCATATTTAGGGCCGTTGAGTTGCAGGTCATTGCGCAGGATCAGCAATAACGGGGTATCCGCCATGGCGGTAACAGTCGTGGTTTGGCCGTTGACCTCAAGCGCTACGGTAATTTCCTGGCTCGTCATTCACTTCGCCCGCTTCAGTTTATGAAGTGCCCACTACACCAAAAGAGCAAAGAAAAAGTCGCGAGGTCGACCTGGTCATTACCAGGTGTGTGGCGTCGCGACACACTCAAATGGTGAAGTGGCTACTACATGAAAAGAGAGCAAGAACGATGCCAGCAGCAAATCCGGGCGCTTAAAACAGAATTCAATCCTGTGGGTCGTCGATCATCTTGCGCAGCAAAAACAGCACGGCCACCTGCTCTGCCGGGTTGAGATTGCTCATGGTCAGTTCGCTGATACGGGCAGCGCACGGCACGGTTTGCTGGACCAGACGATCACCGTCCGCGGACAAGCCGACAATGACCTTGCGCCGATCCTCAGGGTCGGGTTCCAGAGTAATCAATTCCCGGGCCTTGAGCCGCTCGACGATCCCGCGAATGGTCGCCTGGTCCACGGCCGTGGCCTTGACCAGTTCGGTGAGGGAGCTGGGACCGTGATCGCGCACGGCACACAGGGTGACGAACTGCACGGCGGTGAGTTGGGAGTCACCGACATTTTGCTGAAAAATCGCCATGTGCCGCTGGTAGGCCTTGCGCAGCAAATGCCCGACTTGTTCGGAAAAAACGTAGGAAGAATCAGGAGTTTCTGACACGACAGACTCGAAGGACGATGAAAGGTTGGAGAGCATGATGGACAGGTTGGTTAACGGACTCAAGTGACGAGAGACCCGGCTGACATCCCACCCCCGTAGGAGCTGCCGAAGGCTGCGATCTTTTGACTTTGTTTTTTTCAGAATCCAGATCAAAAGATCGCAGCCTTCGGCAGCTCCTACGGGGCGATCATGCGGGTTTAATTAGCCCGCGAGGCCTCCGGCGCCACCACATCCCCACCTATTACAACCGCCTGATCATCCAGGTACACGTCGCAATGACGCAGCGGGATATCCAGGTGGCACGGGGTTTTGCGGGTGCCGCCGACTTCGGTGTTCGGCCCGGTCGAGAACAGGAAATTGCCGTAGAACGCCCGGGCGTCCATGCACATGCCGTCGTTCTTGTCGTGCAGGCCCATGGCGGTCCACTGCGCCCGGGGTTGCAGGCCCCAGCCGATGTGGGAGATGCCGTACACCTCCGGATCGTTGAAGTACTTCATGTAGTCGCGCAAATACTCAGCCTCGAAGCCACCGTGGATCGAGGTGATGAAGCCCTTCTCGATCTCCAGGGTGATTTTCTCCCGGGTGTAGTTCTTGAACGGCAGCACAATATCGCCGACATCCAGCACCAGCACGCCTTCGGCGGTTTCTTCATTGGGCCATGAAAACAGAAAGCCGCTGGGCCAGTGATCCCAGCGCCCCGGTTCATCGGCGAAACCGTACTCGGTCACCGCCGGGTACTGGCCCAAAGCCGCTCGGAAATCACTGCCCGCGCGGGATTTGACGTGTATCGAGCGTGCCTGCTTGAGCAGCTTTTCCGCCGCCAGCACCCGCTCTTTGTCGGCTTCGGTCGGCAGCATCCGCGCCAGCACTTCCGGCGGCTCGACCGCCAACAGAATCCGCGTGCCGGTCTTGAGGATCTGCTCCTGTTCCGGTGAGTGCAGCAGCATCATGGTATCGACGATCAAGTCCGCCGCTTCGAGCGCCCGCTGCGCCGCAATATTGCCGGTCAGCGCGGTGTCGCCGCAGTAAGCGGTCATGTCATTGCCCATCGCCGTCGGGTGGTTGAACGACGGCAATTCCACTGCGTAAACCTTGGCCCCCAGGCGCTGGGCAGCCTCCATCGCGGCACGCACGGTGCGCGGGTCGGAATAGTGGCTCTTGAGCACGGCGACACTCTGGGTCGGGTCGACCTTCGACAGTTTCAGCACGTGTTCGAACATCTGGGTCAGTTCGCAATCGCTTACCGGCATTTTCCTTTCTCCTCAATCGTCAGCTGCGCACCAAGTCGAGGCATCACGCCTCTTGTGAGTGCATTTTATAGCGTATACGCCAATTAATCACGATGAGACCTCAAAACACGGCGGACTGCAAGAGCCAGACCACAACGTTACCAACCCACACAAACTGCGTATTTACTGGCTACATTTGGTAACCATCGATAAAAACGGTTGAAAATTATTTTTTCTGAAAGGGTCTTCTCATTTCAATTTTATAGCGTATACACTTTAAAAACCTTGCGACGACATCGCCAGTGACCATTCGAAAAAGAGGAACTACCCCCATGGCAAGCAAACAAAAAATCGCCATCGTCGGTGCCGGTCTGGGCGGTGCAGCTGCCGCGACGCTGCTGCAACAAGCCGGGTTTGAGGTGGACATCTACGAACAGGCACCCGAGTTCTCCCGCCTCGGCGCCGGGATTCACATGGGTCCCAACATCATGAAAATTTTCCGGCGCATGGGCATCGAGCAGCAGCTCGACCTGATGGGCTCGCACCCGGATCACTGGTTCAGTCGTGACGGTTTGAGCGGCGACTATCTGTCGCGCATTCCATTGGGTGATTTCGCTCGCAGGGAATACGGCGCGTCCTACATCACGGTGCATCGTGGCGATCTGCACGCGTTGCAAATGTCGACGATCAAACCTGGCACCGTACACTTCAACAAACGCCTGGAAACCCTCGAAGAAACCGATAACCAGGTACGCCTGACGTTCAGCGACGGTGAGGTGACCTACGCCGACATCGTCATCGGTGCAGACGGCATCAATTCGAAGATTCGCGAAGAACTGCTCGGCGCGGAAAAACCGTTGTACAGCGGCTGGGTGGCGCACCGCGCGTTGATCCGTGGCGATCAACTGGCCAAGTACGACCTGAAGTTCGAAGACTGCATCAAGTGGTGGACCGAGGACCGGCACATGATGGTCTACTACACCACCGGCAAGCGTGACGAGTACTACTACGTGACCGGCGTGCCACACCCGGAATGGGATTTCCAGGGCGCGTTCGTCGATAGCAGCCGCGAAGAGATGTTCGAAGCCTTCCAGGGTTATCACCCGACAGTCCAGGCCCTGATCGAGTCCACCGAAAGCGTCACCAAATGGCCGTTGCGCAACCGCAACCCGTTGCCGCTGTGGAGCCGTGGCCGCTTGGTTTTACTGGGCGATGCCTGCCACCCGATGAAACCGCACATGGCCCAGGGCGCCGGCATGGCCATCGAAGATGCCGCCATGCTGACCCGCTGCATGCAGGAAACCGGCCTCAGCGACTACCGCACCGCATTCCAACTGTATGAAGCCAATCGCAAGGAACGCGCCTCGCGGGTACAAGCCGTGTCCAACGCCAATACCTGGCTGCGCACCCAGGAAGATCCGGCCTGGGTCTATGGCTATGACCTGTACGCCCAGCAATTGAAATCGGGGGTGGCGGCGTGAGTACTTTTGTCCACGGCGGCAACGTCCAGGCCAATGGCATCCGCCAGCATTACCTGCGCTATGGTGGCAAAGGTCCGGCGCTGATCCTGATTCCCGGCATCACCAGCCCGGCGATTACCTGGGGCTTCGTGGCCGAACGGCTTGGCGAGCACTTCGACACCTATGTACTCGACGTTCGCGGTCGCGGTTTGTCGTCGACCGGACCGGAACTGGATTACAGCGCCGAGACCTGCGCCCACGACATCAGTGCTTTCGCCAAAGCCATGAAGCTCGACCGCTACCATTTGGTCGGCCACTCGATGGGCGCACGCTTTGCCGTGCGCAGCGCCGTGTTGCATCCAGCCGGTGTCGAGCGCCTGGTGCTGATCGACCCGCCCGTTTCCGGGCCGGGACGACGTGAGTACCCGAGCAAACTACCGTGGTACGTCGATTCGATCCGTCAGTCATTGCTGGGCATGGACGCCGTAGCGATGCGCGCCTTTTGCGCGACCTGGACCGATGAACAACTGCAACTGCGCGCCGAGTGGCTGCACACCTGTTACGAGCCGGCCATCGTCAGGGCGTTCAACGATTTCCATGACGTGGATTTCCATCAGGACCTGCCACGGCTGGAAGCCCCGGCGCTGCTGATGATCGCGGGGCGCGGCGGTGTAATCACGGCTGAGGACGAAGCAGAAATACTCGCCCTGCAACCGAACATTCGCACCGTCCACGTGGAAAACGCCGGACACATGATTCCCTGGGATGACCTCGAAGGCTTCTTCAACGCCTTCGGTGATTTCCTCGGCCCACGCCTTTAAGCAACGCATCTGGAGATTTTTATGCTCAAGCCTTACCGCATCGGCCAGATCGTGCCGAGCTCCAACACCACCATGGAAACCGAGATCCCGGCGATGCTCACCGCGCGCCAGATGATTCGCCCGGAACGCTTCACCTTTCACTCCAGCCGCATGCGCATGAAACAGGTGCGCAAGGAAGAACTTGAAGCCATGGACGGTGAATCCGACCGTTGCGCGGTGGAATTGAGCGACGCGAAAGTCGACGTGCTCGGTTACGCCTGCCTGGTGGCGATCATGGCCATGGGTCTGGGTTACCACCGAAAATCCGAACAGCGGCTGCGCAAGGCCACCGCCGATAACGACGCCAATGCTCCGGTCATCACCAGTGCCGGCGCCTTGATCGAAGGCCTGAAAGTGATGGGCGCCAAACGCATCGCTATCGTCGCGCCGTACATGAAGCCGCTGACCGAACTGGTGGTGGATTACATCCGCGAAGAAGGCTTTGAAGTCGTGGACTGGCGCGCCCTGGAGATTCCCGACAACCTCGCCGTCGCCCGCCACGACCCGGCCAACCTGCCGGCCATCGTTGCCGGGATGAACCTGGAAGGTGTCGATGTGATCGTGCTGTCGGCCTGCGTGCAGATGCAGTCGCTGCCGGTGGTGGCGCAAGTTGAAGCGCAAACCGGCAAACCGGTGCTCACCGCAGCCATCGCCACGACCTACGCCATGCTCAAGGCGCTGGACCTGGAACCGATCGTTCCCGGCGCTGGCGCCCTGCTCTCCGGCGCCTATTGAGGAACGTGACATGAGTGAACAAAGCGTCAACGATAACTATGCAGGTGTGTGGGGCCAGCGCATTGGTTTTGGCCGGAAATCCGCCTTACTGATGATCGATTTCATGCGCGGCTACATCACCGAAGGTGCGCCCCTGTTTGCCCCCGGCGTGGTCAGCGCCGTGGCGGAAAGTGTCGACTTGCTGGCCAGCGCCCGCGAGCACGGCATAGCGGTGGTGCACACCAATATCCGCTACCATCCCGGCCATTTCGCCGATGGCGGGATCTGGGTTAAAAAAGCCCCGGTGATGAAGGACATGGTCGAAGGCAATCCCCTGGCTGCGTTTTGCCCGCAAGTGCTGCCACAGGACGATGAAGTGGTGATCAGCAAACAATACGCCAGCGCTTTTTTCGGTAGCAGCCTGGCCTCGATGCTGCATTCCCAGGGCATCGATACCGTGGTGTTGGCCGGTTGCTCCACCAGCGGCTGCATTCGGGCAACCGCCGTCGATGCGGTGCAGCACGGCTTTCGCACCATCGTCGTGCGCGAGTGTGTCGGGGACCGGCACCCGGCGCCCCATGAAGCGAACCTGTTCGACATCAACAGCAAGTACGGCGATGTCGTCAGCAAGCAGGAGGCCATCGCGCACTTCAAGGAGCAATAAGGCGACACAAGGAACCACGACACAGAGCGTGGTCTTGAAAAACCCTGTAAGAGCGAGCCTGCTCGCTCTGCATCTTCTGTCACTGCCTTTGGACGTCGCTATTCGGCACGCCAGAGTGCTGGAAAAAGCGGCTGTATAAAAACCATAAGTCACCGCCAGGAGACACCCGATGCCCATTGCGAATGCAACAACCGCGACCACTGTCGCCGACCCGACTCAAGCGCTCTACCGCAAGATCACCTGGAAGCTGATCCCGTTCCTGTGCTTTTGCTATCTGGCCGCGTACCTCGACCGGATCAACATCGGCTTCGCCAAATTGCAGATGCTCGACCAACTGCAATTCAGCGAAACCGCGTTCGGCCTCGGTGCCGGGCTGTTCTTTGTCGGCTACATTTTGTTCGAAGTACCAAGTAACCTGGTACTGGAGAAAGTCGGCGCAAAAATCTGGATCGCCCGCATCATGATCACCTGGGGCCTGCTCTCGGCCTGCACCATGCTGGTGACCTCCACCACCCAGTTCTACATCCTGCGTTTTCTGCTCGGTGCCGCTGAAGCGGGCTTTCTGCCGGGCGTGCTGTATTACCTGACCACGTGGTTCCCGACCTATCGGCGCGGGCGCATCATTGCCCTTTTCATGATCGGCCTGCCGCTGTCCAGCGTGATCGGCGGCCCGCTGTCCGGCTGGATCATGGGCCACTTCGACAACGCCGGTGGCCTGCGTGGCTGGCAATGGCTGTTTCTGCTGGAAGCAATCCCCAGCGTACTGCTCGGCATCCTGACCTTCTGGGCGCTGCCCAACAATTACCGCCAGGCCAAATGGCTCAACGATGACGAGAAAAACCTGCTGGAACAGGAATTGCGCGCCGACGACGCCGACGCCTCCGGCAGCAAGCACAGCTTCCGTGACGGTTTCTTCAACCTGAAAGTGTGGATGCTCGGCGGTATCGACTTCTCGATTCTGCTCAGCGCCTATGCCATGGGTTTCTGGATGCCGACGTTCATCCGCAACGCCGGCATCGTCGACACCTTCAACATTGGCATGTTGACCGCATTGCCGAGCATTGCCGCGCTACTGGGCATGCTGTTGATCGGCGCCAGTTCCGACAAACACCGCGAACGTCGCTGGCACATCATCGTGCCGTTCCTCGTCGGTGCCGCCGCAATGGCCAGCGCGCCGTTCTTTGTGCACAACGTGGTTGCGACCGTGGCGTTGTTCGCCATTGCCTCGGCAGCCATCATCGGCGCCGTGCCCGTGTTCTTCAGCCTGCCGGCAACCTTCCTCAAAGGTACGGCCGCCGCGACCGGCTTCGCCCTCGCCTGCTCGGTGGCGAACATCGCCGGGCTGGTGAGCAACTCGCTGATGGGCGTCGCCATCGATGTCACCGGCAGCAGCGCCGGCGCCCTGTGGTTCTTCGCCGGCTGCCTGATCCTCAGCAGCTTCCTGGTGATCGCCCTGCCGGCAAAACTGGTCAACCGCTAAACCGGCTCCTGTAGCAGTTGGCGCGGCCTTCGGCAGCGGCTACAGGTTACTTTTGATGGTGATCAGGACAGTATGGGGCGAACCCCTCTCAGGGTGTGTGGTCGCACAGGAGAGCCGCCGAACTTTGCTCATGGCCGAGCTGTCGGCGGCTCGGTCCCTTTTTCTGTCGAGTGTTTTCCATCATGCGCAGACTGCTTGCTTTTACCCTCTCGCTACTGCTGCTTTCGCTCAGCGGCTGCGCCCTGCTTCCCCAGCATGATCCGCTGAACATCAATGTGGTGGGCATCGAACCGCTGCCAAGCCAGGACATGGAGATTCGCTTTGCCGTGAAGATTCGCGTGCAGAACCCCAATGAAAGCTCGATCAATTTCAACGGCGTGTCCCTGGACCTGGACATCAACGGCCAATCCTTCGCCTCCGGGGTCAGCGATCAATCAGGCTCGATTGCGCGCTTCTCCGAAACCGTGTTGACGGTGCCGGTCAGCGTGTCGGCGTTTTCTGTGCTGCGCCAAACGCTCGGCCTGAGCCAGACGCAAACCTTGAACAACATGCCCTACGTTCTGCGCGGCAAACTCGCCGGCGGTTTGTTCGGCACGATGCGCTTCGTCGATAGTGGCAAGCTCAGCCTGCCGGGGCCCACCACCGGCAGCCGGTAAAACTGCCCCAGCAACACCGCAAAACCAATGTGGGAGCTAGCCTGCTAGCTCCCACAGGGTCAAACGGTGAAGCGCACGCCCGGTTTCGCTCGCTCATCCACTGCCAATTCGAAGACATCCGGGCGCGCATAGTGGCCGACCACGTCATAGTCGTAACGGGCGCGGATCAGGCCATCGGTGTCAATTTCAGCCGTCAACAAACCGGGACCGTCACGCAAAGGGCCGGCCAGGATGTCGCCCATCGGCCCGACAATCACACTGCCACCGGCTATCAACGGCCGGTCGGCCGGCCAATTGGCAATTTCCACGCCCAAAGCCTGTGGCGATTGCTGAACCTGACAAGCACTGACCACAAAGCAGCGTCCCTCGTGGGCGATGTGCCGCATGCTCACCTGCCACATCTCCCGCTCGTCGACCGTCGGCGCGCACCACACTTCCACGCCTTTGGCATACATCGCCGTGCGCAGGAGCGGCATCATGTTTTCCCAACACACCACCGCGCCGATCCGCCCGACCTGGCTGTCAATCACCGGCAAAGTCGAGCCATCACCCTTGCCCCAGATCAGCCGCTCGGTGCCGGTCGGCATCAGTTTGCGGTGCTTGCCGACCAACCCGGCCTGCGGATCGAAATACAACGCCGTGCAGTACAACGTGCTGCCGGAGCGCTCGATGACACCAATGACCAGATTGGCGCCAGTACGCGCTGAAAGCCCGGCCAGCGCCTCGGTTTCTGCACCTGGCACGTCGATGGCATTGTCAAAATAACGCGCGAAGGCTTCACGTCCCTCCGGCAGGCGATAGCCCAACTGTGTTCCGAACCCTTCGCCCTTCGGATACCCGCCAAGCAGCGCTTCGGGCATCACCACCAGCGCAGCGGCCGATTCAATGATTGCGCTTTCATACGACAGAATCTGCTCCAGCGTGTCGGCCTTGCCGCCGGGCAAGGCGCCGATTTGCAGGGCAGCAACGATTGACTTGGGCATCGCGGTAACTCCGTTTGGTTCAGGTGTTGCTGATTCTGCGACGGCACGGGATCATGAATAAAGCCCTAACAACTGCTGAATGATATGAGCCAAATGAATATCGCCGCCGTCGATCTCAACCTGTTGAAAGTCTTTGAAGCCTTGCACGAAGAGTCCAGCGCCAGCCGAGCGGCATTGCGCCTTGGCGTCACGCAATCGGCGGTCAGCGCGGCCTTGCGCCGGCTGCGCGAGGTGTATGGCGATCAGTTGTTTGTCCGTACCGGTCGGGGTCTGGCGCCGACGCTCAAGGCCAATCAACTCAAACCGGTGGTCAGCGATGCACTGAACAAGTGTCGCCAGAGTCTGGCGATGGTCGATCCAACCGCGAATCACTACGAAGGACGCTCGGTGAGCATTGGCCTGTCGGATGATTTCGAGATTGCCTACGGCCGCCGCTTGATCGAAGACATCGCCCTGCGCGCGCCGAAGCTGCGTTTGATTTTTCGGCAAACCCATAGCCAGATCGTCGCGCAGGCGTTGATGGAGCGCAGCATTGACCTGGCAATTACCGCCGGCGGTTTCGCCGAGCGCCTGCTCAGCCGCCAAGTGCTGGGGGAAGGTGATTACTTGTGTCTGGTCGACCCGCAAAGCCTGACCGCTGGCCAGCACAGCATCAGCCTTGAAGAGTTTGTCGCCCGCGAACACATTCTGGTGTCCTCGGGCGGCTTTATCGGAATCACTGACGAAGGGTTAGCGGCGCTGGGCTTGAGTCGTCGGGTCTGCGCCTCGACCACTCACTTTGCCGCCCTGCCGCATCTGCTCAAAGGCAGTCAGGCGGTGGCGACCATTCCGGCTCACGCAGCCCGGAGTATTGCGGCGCTCAGCGGGTTGGCGTTGCTGCCCAGCCCTCTGGCGCTGCCACGCTACCCGATCGAACTGGGTTGGCGAACCAGCACCCAACTCGATCCGGTGGTACTGAAAGTGCGCGAGGCGATTGTCGCCTGTTTTGCGTAAGCGTTACTTGCTGGCGGCCATCAGGCGATTGACTTCGCTGCGCACCATGTTCGAGTACTCCGGTGGCGACATGCCGTCCAGTTCGGCGCGGACCCACTCGGCCCACTTGCCTTTGCGCTTGGCGCGTTCGCCGAACAAGCGCGCCGCTTCACCCTTGGCTTTGCCCAGGTTGTTTTGCCAGAGTTCGAACAGACGGGATTTTTCATCTTCAAGCGCAGCGCGCTCGGCAAGGGGTTTGTCGGCCAGATTGAAGCTCATGGGAATTTCCTGCTGCGTAAAATAGCCGACATCTTACACTGTAGGACGAAACGTCCTGCGCTGGTTTTTCTTCGGGATTGATCCGGCAGGCGAAATCACTGCAACTTTTTCAAGCGCCGCACACTCCATTGTTCACTGTTCACTCATCTGCAAGGAGTCCTTCAATGGCCCGGAAAACCGCCGCACAAGCCGCCGAAGATCAAATCAAGGATCAGGCTTTCAGCGAACTTCAGTCGCTGATCGAAGAGTCGGAAAAACTGCTCAAAAGCAGCGCGTCACTGGTCGGGGAGGAAGCGGAGACCCTGCGCGGACAGATTGCCCTGAAACTGCAGCAGGCCCGGGATTCGGTGACCAGCGTGCGCGACCGGACCAAGCCTGCCGTGGAAGCCACCGAAACCTACATCGGTGGTCATCCATGGCAAACCGTGGCGGTGTCGGCCGGTTTCGGCCTGGTGGTCGGGCTGTTGCTGTCACGGCGCTAATCCACACTTACGACGTGTAGGAGCCGGCTTGCTGACGATGGCCTTTGAGGACGCCATCGCCAGCAAGCCGGCTCCTACAACTGAGTGCTCGCCTTTTTCGTACCTGTTTTGCCAGCGTCAGAGTCCGGCCAACACTCGCAGATTGGCCAATGTCGATGCGTCCAGCGCAATACCATTGGCTTGCGTCTTGGCACGTTCGCGATGGCGTCGATCACCCGGCAAACGCTTGAGCCCCACACCGTGCATCTGCCGCACCAACTCCTGGCTGCGCTCGGCAAAGCTTTGCCCGGCGGCTTTGCTCGGGTCGATGACGATCAGCAACTGACCGGTCCAAGGCGTCTTGGCCCCCGGGTGATTTTTCCAGTCGAACTCGAAAGAGAAATTGCCTCCGGTCAACGCCGCTGCCAGCAACTCCACCATCATGGACAGCGCCGAACCCTTGTGCCCGCCGAATGGCAACAACGCGCCACCTTCCAGAATCGCTTTCGGGTCCTGGGTCGGCTGGCCCAGACCGTCTACACCCATGCCCGGCGCCAGCCGCTCGCCCTTGCGGGCGGCAATCTGTACATCGCCGTGGGCGATGGCGCTGGTGGCCAGGTCGAACACGATCGGCTCACCGTCCGCCCGAGGGGCGGCGAAAGCAATCGGGTTGGTGCCGAACAACGGTCGATCGGCGCCGTGGGGCACCACGCAGGTCATGCTGTTGACCACACTGAGTGCTACCAGCCCTTCATAGGCAAACGGCTCGACGTCCGGCCACAACGCAGCGAAATGATGGGAGTTACGGATCGCCAGCACCGCGATCCCGGCACTGCGGGCCTTTTCCACCAGCAACGACCGTGCCGCGGCGAGCGCCGGTTGGGCAAAACCGTTAGCGGCATCAACCCGCACAAAACCGCTGGCCACGTCCTCGACTACCGGGACGGCTTTGCCGTTGACCCAGCCACTTTGCAGGGTCGAGACATAACCGGGAATGCGAAACACCCCGTGACTGTGCGCACCATCGCGTTCGGCACCGGCGCAGTTTTGCGCCAGCACCCGCGCGACGTCGGCGCAAGTGCCGTGGCGCAGGAATATCTTCTCAAGCAATGCCGTCAGCTCATCGAGGGACAGGGTTTGCGAGACAGCAGTAGACACATGATCGTGTGGCGCAGACATCTGAAGCTCCAGACTAATTATTGGAGGGGGCAACAGCGTACGTAGACCGCCGATTAACAACGTGCGGCGTGTGACCTGTCAACTTTTAGATCGCACCGCCACATCATTCAACGATGTGCCGGCTTCACAAACGTCGTTCGAGCGGGCAATAACTATCTACCACCTTGCACCGCTCACGGTTTTTTAGAGTTGAGGCTCCATCCACCGGCGCCCTGACCGGCGTCGCCAATGAGACTCAACGATGCCTTCCACTACCGCTCCACTTTTGTTTACCGAATTTCTTGAGCTCCCGGGTCGCTGGGATGAGCTGGGAAAAACCCACGGGCTGACGCGAAAAGACTTCGAATGGCTGCAGAATGTGCAACTGGCCACTCAGGTTCTGCGCAGTCAACAGACTCCACCCATGCTGGCCCACCGCATCCTGCTCAAGGCCCAAGGGCTGGAAACCGTTAATCTGGCGGGTAGTTTTTCTTTGAGCACGACGCCCGATGATCACGAGGTCATTCTTTACACCCCGTACGGCGGCATCAAGAAGTTCGACACCGTCAAAACCCTGACCGACTGGCTCGAAGCCGAACTCAAGCTTGCCACCGAAGACGACGATCTGCTCAGCCTGATGTCCCTGGCGCAACGCAAAACCCTGGTCGCTGCCGACAATATCAGCGTGGTGCTTGAGGTGATTGGTGGCGACGTGTTCGAAGACCAGCACGCGTCCATCCGGAATTGCCAGAGCCTGAACGATCAAGCAATGCTCGACGAACTGAGTGCACTGCCGACGCTGCGCGCCCTTCTCGATGCTGTGCTCGATGAGTTACTGCAACCGTCATTTCCAGGCCTGGATCAACGCAAGGCCCAAGTCAGTTTCTATTCGGTCATGGCAGCCGATAAAACCTTGCAGGACAGTAATGAGGTTCGACACTGGCACGGCTCCATGTCACTCAGTGACGCCGTTCTACATTACTACCGCCATCAACACTGGCCAGCCGGGCAACAGCCTGAATTCTCCCACCCCAAAACAACCAACACCGGCAACGACCAGCAAAAATGGGAGAGTGCGGTAAAAACAGCTTCAGGCAAACTCGTCTCGCTGCTGTCCACAAAACTGCAAAACCATTGGGACGGTGCAAGCAGAGATGGCGCATCCCGTCGCGCGTTTTTCAGCCGCGCGATCGCTGAAAAGGCGCGAGCCGATATAGTGCTCAAGCGTGAGTCCGGCATCATTAGTTCCGAACAGAGCCAGTCCCTGCACACGTTGTTTAAACCCACTGCCCATCTCCCCCAGGGACTCACATTGGAGACCGTACGCCTGTGGGAATACCAGGCCAACTATATAGAGCTGGCAGGCTCGCTGATGATCAGCCATTCGAATGCCTGCCTCTACACCCCGACATTCGGCTTGCAGGTCTTGAAGGACTATGAAGACCTCAAAGCCACACTCCTGAGCAAATTCCGCGCAAGTGGTCACGAAGATGAACTCTATGGATTGCTGAGCCTGGAGGAACGTAACCGGTTCCTCGGTTTTGATCGGCCACACGTAACCGGTGAGGTGATTTCTGGTTCGATCTTTACGACCCTGTTCGAATCGATCATTGGTAAACAATTGCAGAATATGGAATACGCCCTGCAGGTGCTGCGACACAGTGATTCCGCGATGGACATTCATGCCTTGTTTGACAAGGCGCTGGACATTCGCTCGATGATCAGCGAGCAATTGCTGGCACTCGATGCCCAGGGACGTTGGAGTACGCGGCCAGTGCTGAGCGGCCAACAGCGCCCGTCAATCGTACGGGCCGAAAGCACCGCCGCCTTTGTGAAAACCCTGAACGATGTCAACGCGCTGATCAGCGCAGAGTTTGCCGGCCAGCCACTCACCTCTTTGGCGCTGCAACGGGTGTACCTGGAAAAACTCAAACCTCAACTCGCCCACGCCCTTTGCGTTGGTGTACGTGGGGAAGCCAGCCAGCGTGCACTCGACCTCACACTCGGGGAGGCCGAGAGGGCCATCGTCGCAACCGTTTTCAACCCCGACCAAGCGGATCGCAAGACCCGTCGCGTCAACAATGGCTTTCGGCCCGACGCTTACTCCCTGATCCTTGAGTGCACCGGGCAAGACAATGTCCTGCCGTTGGCCAATTGCCTGCTGATGACCGAGCGTGGCGGCCTCGACAATCAACATTCCGGCAGAGCCATTGCGTGGACGCCGGCCGCCGGTCTTGAGGTCTTTGGTTCGCTCAACGCCGCGAAACAGACGCTGAGCCGCTATCTGCTCGATCCTCGCAAGCGCCTGCGGCTGCTGGAAAACCTCACCCCTAGCCAACGTCACTTCCACCAGCGCTACTCGCTCAACTCGTTTCGATTGATCGAAGGCAATGTGCTGCACCATCTTGCGCAGAATTCCATCGATCATTTCCTGGCGGTCTGCGAGCAAGTACGATCCCTGAAGCTGGCAGAAGCCAAGGAACAAGATGCGCTGAAAAAGCTCACAAGTTCGGCCATTGCCAGTCATTTGCGCAGGGCCACGCAAGTCTCGAAAGCCGTCGCCTTGCGCCAGTCACTGCCCGCCTGGCTGGGTATGGCACCGCTTTCAGAACAACAGCTGCACTTGGAGTTGCTTGAGCAATACCGCAACAGCGTCAGCGACGACAAAGACTATTTGCACGGGATACAAACGCTGGCGTCCTATGTCCAGGAGCGACTGACAGCCTTGCTTGCCAGCCGATACACCGGAACGCTGCCAGGGCCACACCAAATTGAAATAGCCCCTGAGCTCGCCCTGGCCGGCCCCGCGCAGACCCTTATCGAGTTTGCCCTGAACCACGTCAACATTGCCCAAGGCAGCGGATTCAAAGTCGCATCCGGCACCACTACAGCCCTGCCCGATGGCCTGAATCAGACAGCTGTCCAACAGCTTTTACGGTCGCTGAACATATCGAGTACCTACGCCAGGAAAGTAACCGAAACGTTGACCGGCACCAGCGAAGACGCCATCAGTCGAAAACTGCGCTTCGTTCAGCAACTCCCCTGGCAACTGCTGCAACATGCCCATGCACTGAAACTGCAACATCGGCTGTCCGCCAGTGCTTTCGATCTGATCAGTCAGGTACTGGACATGCCGGACGCCGTCGCCCGCGCGCTGGTCAAGGATGCCCATGCCATCGTCAGGCCGCTGGAACTTATCAAAACAGCCGGCGCCACCGCCGTGAAAACACTGGGCCTGTACCTGATCGGTCCGGGCAGCGGGCATGAAGGGCCACACATCCTGTATGCGCCTTACCATGCGGGCGCCGTGTTCAGTGAGTTCGACAATGAAGCCAGTGTTGTCGCAGCAATCAACATGCCGGGGCCGCTGCAAAATCTGGTTATTCGACGGTTGCCCGATGATCAACAGTCGACCTTCAGCAACTTGTTCAAGGCCACCCTGGGTCAGCTCAGCGAAATCACCTTTGCTTCAACGCCTATCGGCGGCAACCTCCTTGAGCAGCTATACAGCGACAACACGCTACTCTTGACGCAAATGCTCGGCAGTCAATCCAAAACCACCGGGCAGATCGATTGGGAAGCCGCGAAAAACCTGTTCAGCTCGGGCATCAAGATCATTTCCGGCCTGTTGCCGGGCAAGCTCGCCTACGTGCAATTTTTGTGGCAAAGCTTCAAGGACTTCAAGGACTCGGCTGAAGCGCTACAGGACCATCACTGGAAACGCGCTCTGGAATATTTCATTGCCGGCACCGTGCAAATGGTGTCGGTAGGCAAGTTGTCTTTAGAGGGCTCGATCGTTTCGGAGCAGGTATCAGCGCAAACCGCTCAGGGCATACCAACAGAGACCACCGTCGTTGATCCGCAATGGTCAAACATCAAGCCCACAGAGCCGTCGCGCACCCTCCTCAAACCCTTTGAAGACACAACCGTCGCCCTCAAGAATTTGACCCGGGACAAGGCCACTGGCACCTACGCGGATCCCGTCAGCAAACTGAGTTATGCCCCGGTCGCGGGCAAAGTCTATGGCGTGGTCAAACCCGATGATGCCTGGCAAATCGGCAAGAACGACGACGGACCGCCTTTGCTCGCCACTGCATCCGGCCAATTAGTGCTCGACCCTGAACGACATACGGTGCATTTCGGCAAGGCCATGTCGAAGATGGTCAACGAATTTGTAGCAGACCTCGAAGTCAGCCAGGCATTGAACATCGAGGCGCGGGGCATGGCCAACATACGCGCCACGCATCCAGCCAAGGGTCGCCAGATTGTGCAGGCCATCGACATGGCCCGCTATTACGCCTTCAACAGCCTGCATAACCTCGCCCAGGTTCGAAAACACCCGCAAGGGACCCGGCTGGAAGGTTTTTTCAAAAGCTTTTTTGATACCACCGTCGTCGATACAAACCTGCTCGACAAAATATCAAACGCCATTGTGCCCATCTGCAAGGCATTGGTAGACCCTAACGAAGAATTGCTGGACTCCGAACGTTTTATCGTCGGTTCAAGTCGCGGCGGGTTACAAGACACCAGCGCTTTCGTCGTCGAGGAGGATGCACGCAAGCATGTGCATTTCACCGAAAAGTTCTTCAACCAACAACTCGACGCGTACAAGCCCATCCTGACGCAGCCGTTCGACGTGAACGGTCATGCTCAGGCTGCGATCCTCATTCACGAGTTCGCTCACCTTTTTTCCAAAGCCATTGATATTTCTTACCTGGAAGCGAGAAGACCGTTCAGTGATTTGATCGCGCCCATCACCGGTTTTGGCGCAGCCACGAAAAAAAGCCAGGAAAATTTCCAGAGAGAAGCGTTGTCGCTGGCGACGCCGAACGACGTCTTGTTCGCCCGCTGGAACGCCAAGCTGAAAACCTGGGTCGACCTTGATTCAATTCCAAAATTCGAACACATCGGCAAGGCGATTTTGAAAGCCACCGCCAGCACAAAAATGGCAGATGCCCGCATTGCATTCAGGAACCCGAAGGATGCGAGCGCGCGCGCTGACATCATTCTGCTCAACGCCGACTCACTCTCTTACCTGATTTGTCAGATGGGTCGACAGTTGGACCCGGTTGCAGTGTCTACACCCTGATAACCGCGGGGTGCGCAGGATCAGGCTTCTGTGCACCCGCTGGGGCTATCAAACCCATAGCGATGATTTGATCAATTTTTCACGCCCATTGTGGATACTGCGGCCCGCCGACGTGTTTTTGAGGCCGTCAGCGAAAAATAAGTACACTTTGATGGGTAATTGCCATGACAGATGTTCTCGCAGGCAGCCCTCAAGGTTAGAATGGCGGAAATCAGGATGAGTCAATGACCGACCACTCTCTCTCGCAAGCCGAATTCGACGCCATCACCGATGCCGCAGCGCACTGGTGCATGCGCTTGCACGCCGAAGACTGCACGGCGCAGGAGCGTCTGGCGTTCGAGCAATGGCTGGATGCTCACCCGCTGCATGCGTTCGAATACGAAGCCATGCTGGAAATCTGGGATGTCGCCGGGGACTTGCCTCGGCCGGAACCGGTGGTCGTGCCGATGGCGCCGGTCAAAGCGCAGACACCTTGGCGCACCTTCGGCATGGCCGCTGCCGTTTGCGCACTGGCGTTGCCCCTGGCGGCCTACAGCGGTTGGAACCTGGGCTGGTTGCCTAATTCGTACCAGCATTTCGAGGCAACCAACAACGTGCGCCAGGTCACCCTGGATGACGGTAGCAAGGTCGAACTGAACCTGGGCAGTGAGCTGACCTACAGCAACTACAAGGATCAGCGTCGGGTGACCCTGAAAAAAGGCGAGGCCTTTTTCAACGTCACCCACGACACCCGCCACCCGTTTGTGGTCAAGGCAGCTGAAGGTAAAATTCGCGTCACCGGTACCCAGTTCAACGTGTGGATGTACGAAGATCAGGTAAAAGTGAACCTGATCGAAGGCTCGGTGCTGGTCAGCAGCAATGACGACCTGCCGGGTGATGGTTTGCGGCTTGGCCCATCGATGCAGGCCAGTTATCGCCACGGCGATTACATTCCGCGGATCAGGCAGACTTACGACAACGACAACTCGCTGGCCTGGCTCAACGGCAAACTGGTGCTCGACGACCTCGCGCTCAGCGATGCGCTGCCGATGATCAACCGTTACCTGGAAACCCCGTTAATGGTCGCCGACCACAGTACCGGCGCCATTCGCATCGGTGGCATCTACAACATCAAGGAACTCAATACGCTGGTGGCGACCTTGCCCAAGGTGCTGCCTGTCTATCTGACGCGCAACAAAGAGGGCAATCCCGTCCTCAACTCCATCCCGCAACAACCGCCGAAAAGCTAAAAGGCCGCGACCCTTGCGGGGCGCGGCCTTCTTCATGCTTGTAGCAAGCCCTTGTTGATTACTGTGCGGCCACCTTCCCCGCTTTCTCATCCTGTGTGCGAATGGTGTGCGCCTGATAGTGCGGATCGGCTTTGATCTGTTGCTCGGTGAACGGCAGCACACTCAACTGCTTCTTCGAAAACGCCAGGGTCTGATCCCGGGCATATGGCGAAGACGGATCACTGGAGAGCGAGAACGCCAACAGCCCTTTAGCCTGCGGCCCCTTCTCATCGAACGTCACCACCTGCAAATAACTGGTGCCACTGACGACTTCACGCTTGCCATCGCTTCTGGGCACGCTCTGGATGGCGTTGTACACGCCCAGCGTTCCCGGCCCGCCGTGAATCGGGGTTTGCTGGCCGCCGCTGCTGACCACCTGAATATCGCCCCAGCGGCTGTCCTGCTTCAGCCCCGAAGCATTCACCTGCTCTACCGAGGCCAGCATTGCTTGCCTCAGCGCTTGCGCGACTTGCGGGCGATCGACCGCCAACCCGCGAGGCGTGTGCTGCGGGTCTTTGGCATCGAACGCTACACGCCAGACATCCGGCGCCTGCTCCAAAGGCTCCATTACATTCTGGAAATGCACGAAGCCCAGGCCGCTGTCCAGATTCGCCTTGCCATCCCACGCCTTGAGACTGGCACACAGTGGCGCCAGTGTTTTCGCATCGCTACCCAAGTCGGCCGCGCAGAACTGCAGCAGGTCCGGCATGACTTGCGCCGCCTGATACACCTGATCGTCCATCACCATCTGTTGCAGGTCCGCAGCGCCGAGCGTACCGGCCCTGGCCAGTGAACCCAGTCGATCCAGGGCGAAACGCGAGCGCAGGCCCAATGGCTGGCTGTCCTGGCTGATCAGCGGCGAGAAACCGGTCAACGGTTGCGCCGGGTTGGCCATCCACGCCGAATCATTGGAATGCTGCACAAAATCCTTGCGCAACAGTTGCGGCAGATTCGCTGCCGCATAAATGCCCTTTTGCGCCGCCTGCGGATCGATGTCCCAGGCGCAGGCGCCGTTGGAGCCATCAAGGACGATCATTTGCAGGCCAATGCGCGGATCACTGCACTGCGCCAGCTTCTCGGCACTGACGTTCGGCACCACCGACAGGTTCATGTACAGCGTTTGCCCCTTGTCATCCGCCGCCAGCGTATTGACCCATGGAATGCCCTGGATCTTGTGGACACTGGACTGAAACGCTTCAAGGTTCTCGGCGCGATTCATCGCATACCACTGCGCCAGCACCCGATCGTTTTCCAGGTTGGCGTCACGCAGGCTATAGGCGAACTGGTTGTCCCAATCCAGCTTGCCGGGCCACTGCACGACGGGGCCGAACTGCGAGCTGTAGACCACGTGGGAAATGGCCTTGACCGTGCCGTCCGCCTGTTTTACGTCGACCGTCAGCGTTTGTTTGGTCATCGGCAGTGACTTGCCGTCGAGCAGGTAGCGGGTCGAGTCCTTGGGATCGAGTTGCAGGCGATACAGGGTGAAATGCTTGGACGAATCCACGGTGTGGGTCCAGGCCAGATGCTGGTTGAAACCGATATTGATCAGCGGCAGGCCGGGCAAAGCGGCGCCCATGACGTCCAGTTTGCCGGGGATGGTCAGGTGCATCTGGTAAAAACGCATGCCACCGACCCACGGAAAATGAGGGTTGGCCAGCAACATGCCGCGACCGTTGAAAGAGCGGTCGCTACCCACGGCCACCGCATTGCTGCCACGGTCGAGGGCAAACCGTTGCATGCGCGAATCGGCCAGTTGGAATGGCGTCCGATCACCAGCGTCGGCGGCGACCGCAGCCGGAGGTGTGGCTCCCGCCAGCGCTTCGGCAAACTGCCCGACCCCGCCTTCGACCAACAGGCGACGGGTCAACTTCACCAAGTCGGTGGTGCTGATATCCCGGATCCATTCGCCCTGGCATTGCGCCGGCAAGCCCTGCCCCCGACGCTCCGCCAAGGAGCGGTTATAGCCGGCCACATAGCCTTCCATCAGCTCACGCACTTCAGGGGTTTGTGCCTGCCAGAATGCATTCACGGCCTGCGGCGTGTTCAACCAAGTGAAAAACAGATCGCTGACCAGGTTTTCACGTTCTTCGACCGTGAACTGGTCCGGGCCGAAATAACGCGAGCGTTGACCGTTCACCGTGACGATCTCGTTGGCCAACAAACACACGTTATCCTGAGCATAGGCGTAGCCGATGCCGTAACCGAGCCCCCGCTCGTTCTCGGCACGAATGTGCGGGACGCCGAAACTGGTCCGGCGGATCTCGGCACTGGCCTGCTCAGGCTGGCTGCGCGCGTTCGCCGCAAGACTCAGCCCCAGAAACAAACCCGCCAGGCTCAACCTGGTTAACTGGCTGGAAATAATCACACTCGCTCCTGATCGAAAAACGATGGCCACAGTTCTGCGTACCGACACGCACTGCGCATCCATTTAAGGACGAAGCAAACGACAAAAATTTAGGCGATTGAACCGCACGCCAAAGGGCGTCTTACAGATCGGCGACATCACGACGACAAAATTTCTACATTTAAGTCTTCATGATTTGTGTGGCTCATACGTCTTGTTAGGTAAGAGCGCCCAATTTTTCCTGATCAGGCTCTGAAAAGGAGTTTTTGCAATGTACAACTCGCATCTGCCAACGGACGGTAGCAACGCGCCAAAGGGCACTTCCATTGGGGTCGGTGTTTTCGACCAGCGTACCGAGCGCCACGGCAACGAGCGGATTCGCTTCCTGCTCAAAAGCTTTGGCTTGCGAACCAGTCTGATTCGCTTGAAAGTCATCGACGCCTTGCTGACGGCTGCCGAAAGCAACCGTAGCCTGGGCGTGCGTGGCGTGCACAGCCAACTGCTGGACCTGGATATTCCCCTGTCCTTTTTGAGTGTGCGCGAAGTGTTGAAACGTTTGTGCAGCGAAGGCGTGATTGTCCTCAACCCGGACAAAAGCTACAGCCTCGACCCGCGGGCCGCCGCCGTGCTGCACAACGATTGATCAGGCCTGGCCCTGGGCCTCGCGGCTCAGGGCTTGACCTTGCGGCGCATCACGCCATTGATGACCACCACGACCACCGCCACGCCAATGGCGATGTACTGGAACAGTTTTTCGCTGATGACGCCGGTGTTCTGCAAATACGAAAGGCCAAACATGATCCCCAGCACCACCAGGGAGATCAGAATCGAGTATTTCAAACGCTGCGACTGAGTCATTACCAATTCCTGAACGTGTAAATGTATCCGCTTTGTATCCAGATGCATGCCAAGCCTCTACCGTTTTCCGGGGATGCGCGGCTGCAAACGGGGTCTCATGTTACAGCCGATGAAGAGTTTTAGCTTCATTGCGGCGTTAACCATGAGGATTTACAAATGTTGCGTCGAATCACACTGCTGATTCCCCTGCTGGCCCTGCTTTCCCTGAGCGGTTGCATCGTGTTCCCCCACGGCGGTGGGCACGGCGGCCACCATTACGATGACCGGGGCGGACCCGCTTACTACCCACACCGCTAACATCCTGTAGCAGCTGGCGCAGCCAGCGGCTACAGACCTGACAACTTTGTAATGTCCCCCTCATCTGCCTGTCAGCTTTGATCTACGATGATCAGACTGCCCGGCTCTGTAGCACTTCGACACACAACTTGAAGGTCCAGCCGGCAAAATTAGTCAAAATGCGCTTCTTTGCCCGCACTCCGAGGCCCATCCCGATATGCGAACCCACCTGCGTCTGGCTGCCCTGAGCGCCCTGTTCATTTCTTCCCTGGCCCAGGCCGCCGACCTGATCCCGATCGAAGTTCACCGCGACGCCAATTGCGGCTGTTGCAAAAAATGGATCACCCATCTGGAAGCCAATGGCTTCAAGGTCGAGGACCATGTCGAAGCCAACATGAGCGAATTCAAGCAACAGCACGGCGTGCCACCGCGTCTGGCGTCCTGTCATACCGGCTTGATCAACGGTAAGTTCGTCGAAGGCCATGTTCCGGCCGATCAGGTGTTGGCCTTGAGCAAACGCGATGACCTGCTCGGCGTGGCCGCTCCCGGCATGCCCATGGGCTCGCCGGGCATGGAAATGGACGGCATGAGCGACGCCTACCAGGTCATCGGCCTGAAAAAGGACGGCACCGATGTGGTCGTGGCGGACTACCCCGCCCATTGATTTTTAGCGCTTACCTCGGCTTGTTTGCCGCGGCCTTCGGCGCCGCAACGTTGCTGCCTCTGCAGTCCGAAGCGTTGCTGGTCGGGTTGCTGCTCAGCGACCGGTATTGGCTATGGGGACTGCTGGCGGTGGCGACACTGGGCAACGTGCTTGGCTCGGTGGTGAACTGGTGGCTGGGCCGCGCCGTTGAACGCTACCGTGACCGGCGCTGGTTTCCGGTCAGCCCGGCCCATCTCGAGAAAGCCCGAATCCACTATCAACGCTATGGACACTGGTCCCTGCTACTCAGTTGGCTGCCGATCATCGGTGATCCGTTGACCTTGGTGGCCGGCGTGATGCGTGAACCATTGGGGCGGTTCCTGCTGATCGTGACCTTGGCCAAAGGCGCCCGTTACGGCGTATTGGCGCTGGCCACTGTGGGCTGGATGGGTTGAACCAACCGTGATGGTGATTGCCTGTTTAATGTCGCCCTAATCATGCCGATTCAGCATCGGCGGATTTCCAATGGAGTTCACCCATGCCCCTGACCCGCTCAAACTGGCTGCCCAGCCTGCTGTTGACCGCCGCACTTCCGGCGTTTGCGGCCGAAGGCCCGACCTACGGCCCTGAACTGCAAGGCTTCGAATACCCCTACACCGTCAAGCATTTCGCCTTTCAATCCCAAGGCAAATCCCTGCAGATGGGCTACATGGACGTCGCCGCCCATGGCAAGGCCAACGGCCGCAGCGTGGTGCTGATGCACGGCAAGAATTTCTGCGGGGCTACTTGGGAAACATCGATCAAGGCCTTGAGCGATGCCGGTTACCGGGTCATCGCGCCGGACCAGATCGGTTTCTGTACGTCCAGCAAGCCTGAGCATTACCAGTACACCTTCCAGCAACTGGCGAGCAACACCCAACAATTGCTCAAAGCCCTTGGCATCCAGAAAGCCACCCTGCTCGGCCATTCCACCGGCGGCATGCTTGCCACCCGCTACGCACTGCAATACCCCGATCAGGTCGAACAATTGGCGCTGGTCAATCCCATCGGCCTGGAAGACTGGAAGGCCATCGGCGTGCCCTACCGCACCGTCGATCAGTGGTATGAGCGCGAACTGAAGGTCAACGCCCAAGGCATTCATGACTATCAACGCAGCACCTACTACGACGGCCGCTGGAAGCCGGAGTTTGACCGCTGGGTAGACATGTACGCCGGCCTTGCCAAAGGCCCGGGCAAGACTCAGGTCGCATGGAACTCGGCACTGATCTACGACATGATCTTCACCCAGCCGGTGTATTACGAATTCAAGGACCTGAAAGTGCCGACCCTGTTGTTGATCGGTACGGCAGACAGCACGGCGATCAACAAAGACCTCGCCTCTCCCGAGGTCAAGGCGAAAATCGGCCGATATGACGTACTCGGCAAGCAGGTGGCAAAGCTCATTCCCCAGTCGACACTGGTGGAATTCCCGGGCCTGGGCCATGCCCCGCAGATGGAAGAACCGGCGCAATTCCACAAGGCCTTGCTCGACTGGCTAAACAAAACCAACCCCGTGCGTTAATTGAGGTAAGGCTGATGGCGGTGCAGATTGCAGTGATTGACGATTGGCAGGACGTGGCGCGCAACGTGGTTGACTGGTCGGCACTGGAGGGCGTCGGCGAGGTGAGCTTCATCCACGACTACCCTGCCGATAACGAAACCCTGGCCCGGCGCCTGGCAGCGTTTGAAGTGATTTGCGTGATGCGCGAGCGCACGCGATTCGACGAAGACCTGCTGCGACGCTTGCCCAAGCTGAAGCTGCTGGTGACGGGTGGCATGCGCAATGCCGCTCTCGACTTCCCGGCCGCAGCGGCGCTGGGCATTCAGGTGTGCGGCACCGACAGCTACAAGCACGCGGCGCCAGAACTGACTTGGGCGTTGATCATGGCCGCCACCCGCAATCTGGTCGCCGAAGCCAATGCCCTGCGCGCAGGCCACTGGCAACAAGGCCTCGGTGGCGATCTGCATGGCAAGACCCTGGCCATTCTCGGCCTGGGCAGCATCGGTCAACGGGTGGCACAGTTCGGCCAGGTGTTTGGCATGCGCGTGATTGCCTGGAGTGAAAACCTCACCGAAGAGCGCGCCGCGCAGTTCGGCGTGACCTACGTCAGCAAGCAACAATTGTTCGAACAGGCGGACGTGCTGTCTGTCCATCTGGTGCTCAGCGACCGCTCGCGCGGCCTGGTGAATGCCGAAGCACTGGGCTGGATGAAGCCCACGGCGCTGTTGGTCAATACCGCACGCGGGCCAATTGTCGATGAGTCCGCGCTGATCAAGGCGTTGCAGAAACAACGACTCGCCGGGGCGGCGCTGGATGTGTTCGATGTCGAACCGTTGCCGCCTCACCACCCATTCCGGACCCTGGACAATGTGCTGGCCACGCCACATGTGGGGTATGTCAGCCAGCAGAACTACCATTTGTTTTTTGCGCAGATGATTGAAGATATACAGGCTTGGGCTGCCGGAAAGCCGATCCGGTTGCTGAACTGATACCGAGTTATCGTTCATCGCTAGCAGGCTAGCTCCCACAGATTTTTTCGTGCTTACGAAAAACTGTGGCAGCTAGCCTGCCTTGACCGCTGAAGCCAAATCATGCACCGCAATGGTGCAAGCCAACTGTTCGCCCACGCACATCGTTGTGACAGTTCTGCTTCATTTCTTACCAATTTCTCAAAAAAACCTGCACTTCGTCGGTGCGTTCGCCTCGCAATCCGGCACGTCCGTACCTCGTTAAACCGATTGTCGAACAATTTTGCCATCTGGCCTCTCCCGCTCTAAGTTCTGGTCTAGGCTCATTTTTGCGGGGCGAAACCGGCCGGTCACAAAGTGGAAAAAAAGTCGAAACTTTTGCCGCACAGGGTCGGTCGACTGAAAGGTAGGTGCGTTGCGACTGGTGCAATCCTTGCAATGGCTAATCCACCCATTCTGCTTCAGCGCATTGGGCAGCGCTTGCTCACTGATGCGTAGCGCGTTAGCGCCCGGCCACAGGGACTGGCCACGAAATACCGTTTGCCAGACCTAAGAACTAGATCAACAACACGGGAGATTCATATGATCAATGCGGCTTTAGATATTCAGGGAGAACGTGCTCACCAGCATGTCGGCGAGTCCAGCACCGTGAGTGCCCCCGCTGCCCAATCGATCAATGTTCCCGGTACCAAGACGCTGACCCCGGTGGCCAGCCAGAATCCGAACAAGAAAAAAGTATTGTTCGTGACCTCGGAAATCGCCGATCTGGTGAAAACCGGTGGTTTGGGTGACGTGTCCGCCGCGCTGCCGCGGGCCATGGCGCACTTGCACGATGTACGGGTGCTGATTCCCGGTTACCCGCAAGTGCTGCACAGCGAAAATCCGATTCACATCATCGGTGAGCTGGGCGGCCATGCCGCCTTGCCACCGTGCAAGATCGGGCGCATGGACATGCCCGACGGTCTGGTTATCTACGTGTTGATCTGCCCTGAGCTCTACGAGCGTGAAGGCTCGCCATACGGGGCCAACAATGGCCGCGACTGGCCCGACAACCACATTCGTTTCGCCCGGCTGGGTCTGGCCGCGGCCGATATCGCCGCCAACCTCGCGCAAATTCACTGGTGCCCGGACCTGGTGCACGCCCACGACTGGCCGGCCGGCCTCGCGCCCGCCTATATGCACTGGCGCGGGCAACGCACCCCGACACTGTTCACCATTCATAACCTGGCTTATCAAGGCGTGACCAGCCTGGGCTCCTGCCCCGAACTGGGCATCCCCCACCACGCGTTGCAGCAGGAAGGCATGGAGTTCTACGGCAAGATGTCGTTCCTCAAGGCCGGCATGGCCTATTCGAGCCACATCACCACCGTCAGCGCGACCTACGCCCAGGAAATCACTACCCCGGATTTCGGCTGCGGTCTCGACGGTTTCCTCGCCGCCAAAACCCAGCAAGGCTTGCTCAGCGGCATCCCCAACGGCATCGATGAAAGCTGGGACGCTGCCACGGATTCACACCTGCTCTGCCCGTTCAGCATCGGCGACTGGGACGGCAAGGCAGCCAACGCCGCCCATGTGCGCGAGCTGTTTGGCCTTGAAGACTCCGAAGGCCCGCTGTTCGCCGTGGTCTCGCGCCTGGTTTACCAAAAAGGCCTGGACCTCACCGAAGCGGTGTCGGAATACATCGTCAAATCCGGCGGCCAGATTGCAATCATCGGCCGTGGCGAGCCGGAAGAAGAACAGGCGATGCGCGAGCTGGCCTTGCGCTTCCCCGGGCAGATTGGCGTACGCATCGGCTTTAACGAAACCGATGCCCGGCGCATGTTCGCCGGCAGCGATTTTCTGCTGATGCCGTCGCGCTATGAACCTTGCGGCTTGAGCCAGATGTACGCCCAACGTTTCGGCTCTCTGCCAGTGGCGCGCAATACCGGTGGCTTGGCCGACACCATTGAAAACGGCGTGACCGGTTTCCTGTTCGATGAATCCACGGTGGAGAGTTATCAGGAAGCGCTGAGCCGCGCGTTCAAGGTCTTTGCCTTCCCGGGCTTGTTGCATGCCATGCGTTGCCGGGCAATGGCGGCGCCATTCAACTGGTGCAAAGCCGTCGAACCCTATGCCGAACTCTACGAACAATTGGTGGCCAAGGCCTTGGGGAAATCGCACAAACAGTAAGAGGTTTAAGAGATGCCGTTACGGACCCATGAGACCTGGCCCCACGGCGCAATCAAGCTGGACGCAGAACACACGCGATTCGCGTTGTGGGCGCCAGATGCGTTTTACGTCAGTGTCGAACTGGAAAATGGACAGTCCTTGCCGTTGCTGCCTCAGGCCGACGGCTGGTTCGTGATCAACACCCGCTGTCCGGCTGGCACGCGCTATCGCTACAACATCGATGGCGAAATTGAAGTGCCCGACCCGGCCTCCCGTGCCCAGGCCGGCGACATCGACCAACACAGCGTGGTGGTCGATCCGCTTGCCTATCAGTGGCAACACAGCACCTGGTTGGGGCGACCGTGGAACGAAGCGGTGATCTACGAGTTGCACGTTGGTGCGCTGGGTGGCTTTGCGGCCGTCGAGCAGCACTTGGTGCGCCTGGTGGAATTGGGTGTGACCGCCATTGAGCTAATGCCCATCGCGCAGTTTCCCGGTGAGCGCAATTGGGGTTACGACGGCGTGCTGCCGTATGCGCCCCAGGCTTCATACGGTACACCTGAACAACTCAAGCACCTGATCGACACTGCCCACGGCCTTGGCCTGGCGGTGATTCTCGACGTGGTCTACAACCACTTCGGACCGGACGGCAACTACCTGCATCGCTATGCCAAAAGCTTCTTCCGCGAGGACAAGCACACCCCGTGGGGTGCGGCCATTGATTTTCGTCGGCGCGAGGTACGGGACTTCTTCATCGAAAACGCGTTGATGTGGCTGCTGGAGTACCGCTTCGACGGTCTGCGGCTAGACGCCGTGCATGCCATCGAGGACCCGGATTTCCTCCAGGAACTGGCGCAACGGGTGCGTCAGCAGATCGATCCGTTACGGCATGCCTGGCTGATGGTGGAAAACGAACACAATCAGGCCAGCTTGCTGGAGCAAGGATTCGACGCGCAGTGGAACGACGACGGCCACAATGCGCTGCACGTGTTGCTGACCGGCGAAACCGACGCCTACTACGCTGACTATGCGCAAAACCCCACCGAACAACTGGCCCGCTGCTTGAGTCAGGGCTTTGTGTTTCAAGGCCACATCAACCGCCACGGCGAGGCTCGCGGCGAACCCAGCGGGCACCTGCCGCCCAGCGCCTTCGTGCTGTTTTTGCAGAACCATGACCAGATCGGCAACCGCGCTTTCGGCGAACGCCTGCATCAACTGACCCATCCCGACGCATTGAAAGCGGCAACGGTACTGTTGTTGCTGTCGCCGATGATCCCGTTGATGTTCATGGGCGACGAGTTCGCTGCCGAGCAGCCCTTCCTGTTTTTCACCAGCCACCACGGCGAACTGGCGCGGTTGGTGCGTGAAGGACGGCGTAACGAGTTTGCAGCGTTCAGCGCGTTTGCTGATCCGCAGACACGCGAGCAGATCCCCGATCCGAATGCCCCGCAGACCTTTGAAGCATCACGGCCGACGCTGTCAGCCAACGGGCAATCAGCGATCCACACGCTGTACCGGCAACTGCTGCAGATCCGCCATCGGCAGATTGTCCCGAGGTTGCCCGGCGCCCAGGCGCTGGGCGCCAGCGTATTGGCTACCGGTGCCGTAAGTGCTGGCTGGCGGTTGGGCGATGGCAGTCATTTGCGCATCGATCTAAACCTCGGCAGCGCAGCGGTGCCACACACTTTGCCCGCCGACGCTACGTGGCTGTTCGAGCACCCGCCACAGTCAGCCAGGCAGCTGCAACAAGGCACCCTGCCCCCGTATTGCGCGATTGTCAGCCTCACGGCCGCAACCCCTTTGCTACCCCTTGATGGAGAGCGCCAATGAGTGATGCGCAACTTGAAATCCTTGCAAGCCGCGCCGGCCTGGCAGTCGACTGGATCGACGCCAATGGCCGCCCGCAAAAAGTCGCACCCTCCGTGTTGCGCAACGTGCTCACCGGCCTCGGCCACCCGGCCGGCAGTGCCCAGGAAATCGACGCCAGCCTGCAAGAATTGCAACAGGTACAGGAAACCCTGCACCTGCCTCCCTTGATGACCGTGGATGTTGGCAGCGGACTCGACTTGGCTCGCTACTTCCAGCCGCTTACGCCTTGCGAGATCCACCTCGAAGACGGCGCACGCCTGAGCCTGAAACTCGATGCCGAGGCGATTCTGCCGGGGCTGATTCCTGTCGGTTATCAACACGTCGCCATCGATGGACAAACGTTCACTTTGGCCGTGGCCCCGGAGCGCTGCTACAGCGTCGGCGATGCGGTCGACAGCCCGATTCCGCGCACCTGGGGCCTGAGTGTCCAGTTGTACGCCTTGCGGCGTGCCGGCGACGGCGGTTTCGGCGATACCCAGGCGCTGGAAGATCTGGCGCGGGTCGCCGGTGAGCGCGGTGCCGAAGCCTTGGCAATCAGCCCGCTGCACGCGATGTTCAGCAGCGATACCCAGCGCTACAGCCCTTACTCGCCCTCCAGCCGCTTGTTTCTCAACAGCCTCTATTGCGCGCCGGGGAGCATTCTCGGTGAGCGGGCAATGCGCGCCGCCATTGATGCCACAGGGCTGGGTGCCGAACTCAAGCACCTTGAAGAGCAGCCACTGGTCGATTGGCCCACCGCCGCCGAGACCAAACACAAACTGTTGCAGGCGCTGTACGAGGGTTTCGTGCAAGGCGAACACCCGCTGCACGCCGACTTCAGCAGTTTTCGTCATGCCGGTGGCGAAGCCCTGGAAAACCATTGCCGCTTCGAAGCCATCCAGGAAGCGCGGGCCGCCAATGGTGAAAGTCTCGATTGGCGTGAGTGGCCGGAACAATGGCGCAACCCGCGCAGCGCAGCCCTGGCGGAATTTGCCGAAGAGAATGCCGGGCGCATTGGTTTCTTCGCCTTCTGCCAGTGGTTGATTACCCGCTGCCTGGAACGTGCACAGGCCGCCGCCCGCAGCAGTGGCATGAGCATCGGCCTTATCGCCGATCTGGCGGTGGGAGCCGATGGCGGTGGCAGCCAGGCCTGGAGCCGCCAGGATGAATTGCTCGCCGCGCTGACGGTAGGTGCGCCACCCGACATTCTTAATCGCACCGGACAGGGTTGGGGCATCTCGGCGTTTTCGCCCGAAGGTCTGGTGCGCAATGGCTTCCGCGCGTTCATCGAAATGCTGCGCGCCAATTTTGCCCACGCCGGTGGCTTGCGAATCGACCACGTCATGGGCTTGCAGCGTTTATGGGTGATCCCCAACGGTGCATCGCCCGCCGATGGTGCCTATCTTTATTATCCGGTTGATGACCTGCTGCGCCTGTTGACCCTGGAGTCCCATCGCCACAAGGCCATCGTCCTTGGCGAAGACCTCGGCACGGTGCCCGACGGCCTGCGGGAAAAACTCATCGCCCGCTCGATGCTCGGCATGCGCGTGCTGTTGTTCGAGCAGGACAACACCCATTTCAAGCCGATCCTCGACTGGCCGGACAACGCTCTGGCGACCACCAGCACCCACGACCTGCCCACTCTCAATGGCTGGTGGCATGGCCGTGACATCGACTGGAATGCGCGCCTGGGCCTGGTCGATGCCAGCGGCGAAATCGAGTGGCGCCAGCATCGCGAGCGCGAGCGCGAAGGCCTGCGCCGGACATTGAGCCAGGACCCGCAGAACTTCCGCGAAGAATCCCACGAGACCGATCAGGTGCTCGATGCCAGCGTGCGTTTCCTTGGTCACACCCGGGCCCCCTTGGTCTTGCTGCCGCTCGAAGACGCGTTGGGTATCGAACAGCAGGCCAACCTGCCCGGCACCATCGACACCCACCCCAACTGGTCGCGACGCCTGCCCGGTTACAGCGAAGCGCTGCTCGATCACCCCGACGCAGCCCGCCGTCTGGAACTCCTCGCCTGCGCGCGACTTCAGGCGGCCGAGCGTGACCAATGAATCAAATGACAATGCTGCCCATACGGGCCACCCTGCGGCTGCAATTTCATAAAGGCTTTACCCTGGACGATGCGGTGCCGCTGGTACCGTACTTCGCCCGCCTCGGGATCAGCCATGTCTACGCCTCGCCCCTGCTGAGCGCCCGCGCCGGCTCGATGCACGGCTATGACGTGGTGGACCCGACCACGGTCAACCCGGAACTGGGCGGTGAAGCCGCGTTGCGGCGCCTGGTCAACGCGTTGCGCGGGCACAACATGGGGTTGATCCTCGACATCGTCTCCAACCACATGGCCGTCGGCGGTAGCGACAATCCCTGGTGGCTGGACTTGCTGGAATGGGGACGCTTGAGCCCCTACGGTGAATTCTTCGATATCCAATGGCACTCCTCCGATCCGTTGATGGAAGGCCAGTTGTTGTTGCCATTCCTCGGTAGCGACTACGGCGTGGCCCTGCAGGACGGCACCCTGCCCCTGCGTTTCGATGCGCGGCATGGCGCCTTCCATGTCGAGCACTACGAGCATCATTTTCCGATCTGCCCTTCGGACTACGGTGACCTGCTCAGGGTCGACACGTCGTTGCCTGCCGATCAGGCCGAACAGTTGAAAGCCCTTGCCGATCGTTTCAGCGCGCTGAGCTACCAGACCGATGCCCATAGCCTGGCAATCGCACTCAAAGAAGAACTGCGAACGCTGGCCAGCGAACCCGCGATGCTTGCCGCCATCGAACAACAGTTGAGCGCTTTCGACTCGAAAACCACCAGCGGCTTTCAGCGCCTGCATAACTTGTTGGAACGCCAAAGCTATCGCCTTGCCAGTTGGCGCACCGCCGCCGACGACATCAACTGGCGGCGCTTTTTCGACATCAATGAACTGGGTGGGCTGCGCGTTGAGCGCCCGGCCGTGTTCGAAGCAACCCACGCGAAAATTTTCCAGCTGGTGGCCGACGGCTTGATCGATGGCCTGCGCATCGATCACATCGATGGTCTGGCCGATCCGAGGGGCTATTGCCGCAAATTGCGGCGGCGTGTCGATCGCCTGTTGCCGGGCCGGCATCTGCCGATCTACGTCGAAAAAATTCTCGGCGAAGGCGAGCACCTGCACCGCGACTGGTCCGTGGACGGCACCACCGGTTACGAATTCATGAACCAGTTGTCGTTGCTGCAACACGATCCTCAAGGTGAGCAGACCTTGGGCGAATTGTGGCAGCGGCACAGCGAACGCTCTGCGGATTTCCGCCAGGAAACCCAGCTGTCGCGTCAACAGATTCTCAATGGTTCCCTGGCCGGCGATTTCGAAAGTGTCGCCCAGGCATTGCTGCAAGTGGCCCGCGACGACCTGATGACACGCGACCTGACCCTCGGTGCAATTCGACGGGCGTTGCAGGCGTTGATCGTGCATTTCCCGGTGTACCGCACTTACATCAGCCCGCTGGGGCGCTCGGCCGAGGACGAGCGGTTTTTCCAGCAGGCCATGGACGGTGCACGGCAGACACTGGGCGAAGCCGACTGGCCCGTGCTCGATTGCCTCGCCGGTTGGTTGGGAGGCGAGCCATGGCGCAAATGCCCGCCGGGTCGCCAGCGCAAACGGCTCAAACATGCCTGCGTCCGGTTTCAGCAATTGACCTCCCCCGCGGCGGCCAAAGCCGTTGAAGACACCGCGTTCTATCGTTCGGCCGTCTTGCTGTCGCGCAATGACGTCGGCTTCAGCACCGAACAATTCAGCGCGCCGCCGGCTGAGTTTCATCAAGCCTGCATGGATCGCCTCGCCACGTTCCCGGACAACTTGTTGGCCACCGCCACCCACGACCATAAACGTGGCGAAGACAGCCGCGGGCGCTTGGCTGTACTCAGTGAGCGCAGCGCCTGGTATGCCGACCAGATCGGGCTGTGGCGCGCCCTCGCCCGCCCCCTGCGCAACGACGATCAAGTGCCCTCGGCGGGTGATGAACTGATCGTCTATCAGGCGCTGCTCGGCAGTTGGCCGCTTGAGTTGAAGGCCGATGATCAGCCGGCCCTGGAGGCCTACGCCCAACGTCTGTGGCAGTGGCAACAAAAAGCCCTGCGGGAAGCGAAATTGCAGAGCAGCTGGAGCGCGCCGAACGATGCCTACGAACAAGCGATGCAGGCTTTCATCCACGACCTGTTGTTGAAGCCTGAGGGCGAGTTGCTGCGCTCGGCGCTGGGCAAAGCCGCGCAAGCCATCGCCGTGCCCGGCGCGCTCAACGGATTGGCGCAAACCTTGCTGCGCATGACGGTGCCGGGGGTGCCGGATCTCTATCAGGGCAACGACTTTTGGGACTTTTCCCTGGTCGACCCGGACAACCGCCGTGCCGTGGACTACGCCAGCCGCCAGCAGGCCTTGCAGTCACCCGCGGACCTGCCCGACCTGTTGGCCAACTGGCGCGACGGGCGCATTAAGCAAGCCTTGATTGCGCGCGCCTTGAACCTGCGTGCCGAGCACGCCGAGCTGTTTCGACGGGGGACGTACCAGGCTCTGGAAATCACAGGCACCCACGCTCATCGAGTGCTGGGGTTTGTACGGGAACTTGAGGGCACGCGGGTCATTGTGGTCGTACCGATCCGTTGCGCGCCCTTGCTGGAAAACAGTGCCGTCCCGCAGGTGAGCGCGCCGCAGTGGGGCGATACGCGGGTTCACTTGCCATTCGTGAGCGCTGACGAAAATTTGAAGGGACTTTTTTCTGGCACCGCAGTCACAAAAAACAGGGAGCTGTTGATCAGCTCTGCGCTGGGGGACTTCCCGGTCAATCTCTTTATCCAAACTACCGACACTTGAGTTCAGTTCAGGAGCATTGCGATGAGTACCGACGATAAACGCATCCGCGAGTTTGCCTATCAGATCTGGGAGTCAGAAGGAAAACCCGAAGGCCAGGAATCCCGGCACTGGGAAATGGCGCGCAAGTTGGCTGAAGCCGAAGCGTTGGCGCCAAAAAAACCGGCAAAAGCACCGGCCAGTAAACCTGCAGTCAGCAAGACCGCCAATGGCAAGGCAGGCGAAAGCAAAATCGCCGCGCCCAAGCCCAAGACCAAACCGGCTGCGGCATCGTCCGTTATCCCGCCAGGGGAAAAAGCCGCCGAGAAAAAGCCACGCGCCGCACGAAAACCGCCTGCGGTCTGACTGTTTCGCCATAGCCCTGAATGACTGCGTGGCGAGCACTGCTCGTCACAAAAGGTGCGTTCGCCACGTAAAAACTGTGGGAGCGAGCTTGCTCGCGATTGCAATGTCACTTGCAACCTTGATGTCGACTGACGCTCCGCCATCGCCAGCAGGCTTGCTCCTACAGGTTCTGTATCCGTTTTCTCCATTGCAGGAGCACTTATGACCCGCGCCAAAAAAGACACGCCAGCCCCCCGCGCCGAGCCCTCGCGAATCCGTGAAGGTCTGCCCTTTCCGCTGGGTGCGACCTGGGATGGTCTCGGGGTCAATTTCGCGTTGTTTTCCGCCAACGCCACCAAGGTCGAACTGTGCATTTTCGATGATGCGGGTGAAGTGGAACTCGAACGCATCGAACTGCCGGAATACACCGACGAGATCTACCACGGCTACCTGCCTGACGCCCATCCGGGGCTGATCTACGGCTACCGCGTCTACGGCCCGTATGACCCGGCCAACGGTCATCGCTTCAACCACAACAAGTTGCTGATCGATCCGTATGCAAAACAATTGGTGGGCCAATTGAAATGGTCCGAGGCATTGTTCGGCTACACCATCGGCCACCCCGACGCTGACCTCAGTTTCGATGAACGCGACAGCGCGCCTTTCGTGCCCAAATGCAAAGTCATCGACCCGGCACACACCTGGGGCCATGACCATCGTGTCAGCGTGCCGTGGGACAAGACGATCATTTATGAAACCCACGTGCGTGGCATCAGCATGCGCCACCCTTCCGTCCCCGAGAATGTGCGCGGCACCTTCGCCGGGTTGATGGTCGACGACGTGCTGGAACACATTCGCAAACTCGGTGTGTCGACCGTGGAGTTGCTGCCCATTCACGCCTTCGTCAACGACCAGCACCTGCTGCACAAAGGCATGACCAATTACTGGGGCTACAACAGCATCGCCTTTTTCGCGCCCGACCCGCGTTACCTCGCCAGCGGCAAGATCGCCGAGTTCAAGGAGATGGTCGCGCACCTGCACGAAGCCAATCTGGAGGTGATCCTCGACGTGGTCTACAACCACACCGCCGAGGGCAACGAACAAGGCCCGACCCTGTCCATGCGCGGCATCGACAACGCCTCTTATTACCGCCTGATGCCGGACGACAAACGCTTCTACATCAACGATTCCGGCACCGGCAACACCCTCGACCTGAGCCACCCGTGCGTGCTGCAAATGGTCACCGACTCCCTGCGCTACTGGGCCTCGGAAATGCACGTCGACGGCTTCCGATTTGACCTGGCGACCATTCTGGGGCGCTACCACGATGGTTTCGATGAACGCCACAGCTTCCTCGTGGCTTGCCGCCAGGATCCGGTGCTGCGACAGGTCAAAATGATTGCCGAGCCATGGGACTGCGGCCCCGGCGGATATCAGGTCGGCAACTTCCCACCGGGCTGGGTCGAATGGAACGACAAGTTTCGCGACACGGTGCGTGCTTTCTGGAAAGGGGATGACGGCCAACTGGCCGACTTCGCCAGCCGCATGACGGCCTCCGGCGAGATGTTCAATCAGCGGGGGCGTCGGCCGTATTCTTCGGTGAACTTCGTCACCGCCCACGACGGTTTCACCCTCAACGACCTGGTGTCGTACAACGACAAACACAACGAAGCCAACGACGAAAACAACCAGGACGGCAGCAACAACAACCTGTCCTGGAACCACGGCGTCGAAGGCCCCACCGATGACCCGCAGATCAACGAACTGCGCCATCGGCAAATGCGCAATTTCTTCGCCACGCTGTTGCTGGCCCAGGGCACGCCGATGCTGGTGGCCGGGGACGAGTTCGCCCGCACCCAGGACGGCAACAACAACGCCTATTGCCAGGACAGCGAAATCGGCTGGGTCAATTGGGACCTGAGCGAAGACGGCAAGGCGCTGCTCAAGTTCGTCAAACGCCTGATCAAGTTGCGCCTGGCCTACCCGATCCTGCGCCGCGGACGCTTTCTGGTGGGTAATTACAACGAAGACATTGGTGTCAAAGACGTGACCTGGCTGGCGGCGGACGGTACTGAAATGACCACCGAGCATTGGCACGATGCACACAATCGCTGCCTGGGCATGCTGCTCGATGGCCGTGCGCAGGAAACCGGCATTCGCCGTAAAGGCGCCGACGCGACCCTGCTGCTGGTGGTCAATGCCCATCATGACATCGTCAACTTCCTGCTGCCGGAAGTGCCTGACGGCGGATTCTGGACCTGCATGATCGATACCAATCAGCCGTCGATCCGTGGCCAGGAGCGTTTTGAGTTCGGCCACGAATATTCGGTTACCGGCCGCTCGCTGCTGCTGTTTGAGTTACAGCATGAGGAAGAGGAGTAAAACGACCTGCAATGTACCGTTTGGATAAAAAAGTGCCACTCATGACCCTCGGACGCGACGAATAACGTGACTTGAGCAATACTCGATGCGCGGCCTTCCAGGGTTTGGAACGCCGCGCATTGTTATCCACCCGCCCTCACGGGTCATCCGTGCCTGCCTGTTGCCGGCATCGCGCATGACTGAAGGCGAAACGAAACAAGGACGTACCTCATGAAACCTGTTTCCCTCAGCGAAAGCGGCCTGCCAGCACAGATCTGGAACAGCGCCCTGCAACTGGACAACATTCCGGTCATCAGCACGCAATCCCTGGTCCCTCCCGGGGCTCGCGCGGTGGTGATTGCCCCGCATCCCGGTGATGAGGTGGTGACCTGCGGCGGTTTGTTGCAACTGCTCAGCTCAATGGGTCATCCCTTGCAATTGATCTCGGTGACCGATGGCAGCGCCAGCCAGCCGGGTTCACAGCAGTGGTCGGAAAAACGCCTGAGTGTGTTTCGCTCCCAGGAAAGTGTCGAAGCCCTGCGCCGACTCGGGTTGCCGATGCACAGCCTGAAATGGATTCGCGGTGGATTTACCGATAACACCCTGGCCGAGCACGAGCTGGAACTGACTCGTTTCATCGCCCGCTATCTGCGCCCCGGCGACGTGGTGTTCAGCACCTGGGCCGCAGACGGCACCCGTGACCATGATGCCGTGGGCCGCGCCAGCGCCCAGGCAGCGAGCGTCGCCGGAGCGACGTTTAATGAAGTTCCGGTCTGGGCCTGGCACTGGCCAGCGCGAGATCGCGAACTGATTCCCTGGCATCGCGCACGCAAGCTGCGCCTGGACACGTGGACGGTCGCCCGTAAAAGCCACGCCACCCATGCCTACGCCAGCCAGCTCGACGGCGAACCCGCCATCGGCATCGCCCCCCTGCTGCCGCGCATCCTGCTGGAGCGAATGCGCCTGCCCTATGAAATCGTATTTGTCTGAACCCATAGCAGCAGCCGCCATGGCAGCAACGCAAACGCGTTCCCCGTTTTACGACTGCTGCGCAGCCGAACGCAGCCTTCGGCAGCTGCTACACA